>JAEEGL013645834.1_pt1 | contig 12385 bp, 13 predicted proteins | sample 9134231 | NCBI WGS metagenome assembly JAEEGL01 (sample SAMN16246548, study PRJNA631951) | gut metagenome | biome: gut microbiome; feature: rumen; material: fiber-attached | host: Bos | place: Iran: Karaj | collected 2018-10 | reverse complement strand
TTACCACGGTTGATCTCGTCGATGATGAAGAAGTACTTGTTATCGGGATCTTCCTGAGCCATACGGCAGAACTTATAGAAAGCTCCGCGCTTGATGTCGAATCCGGTACCCTTCTCGGAAGGTCTGAATCCTTCGATGAAGTCCTCATAGTTATAGCTCTGGTGGAACTGGATCATCTCTACTCTCTCGGGATCCTTCTCGCCGATGATGGAGTATGCAAGACGCTTAGCGGTGAAGGTTTTACCTACACCGGGAGCACCCTGGATGATGATGTTCATCTTGTTCTTAACGAGTCTTACAAGTCTGTCATACTGATCGGGCTGCATGTAAACATCGTTTAAGAACTCTTCCTTGCCGTACTTGGGATAGGTGAGAGCGCTTCCGTCCTCATTTCCTTCCTTCTCAAATCCGAAGAGGGAGTTGAGTTTTACGACATAGTCGGTATAAGGAGTGATGTCCTGAAGTACTTTGATCGCAGACTGAAGAGGAACATCCCATGCTCCGTTCTGGCCCCAGTCAACGAGTCTGAAGTGTTTATAATCGTCATCGGGTGAATCATCATAGATATAGTCGGATGTTACGACGCCTCGACCGAGAATGGTGTTGTCACCCTTTCTTACGAAGATAACATCTCCGGGCTTGATACCGTTAACAAACTGCCAAGCAGAGTATGATGAATGCTTGAAAGGCTTGTTGGGGTCGATCTTAGCCATCATGGCCTGTCTGACCTCTTCCTGGGAATCATATGCTCTGAGGTCTCCGAGAGCTCCCCATCTGATGGCCATTATGCCCTTCTTGTAGAACATATCCCATCTTTCGGAGAACTGGCCGGGTGCGAACATCCAGTATTTAACTGTCTTTACGTCGTCATCAGGAAGACCGGTTCCCTTTGAATACTTCTCACCCACCCGGCTCTGTCTGGACTGGTTCTGAGAAGCCTGATAAGCCTGGAAAACAAGCTCGGGGATGTTATGGAAAGGAACCTTACCTTCATTGATAACCGTATATACGATATCGAGGATCTTGAAATAACTTCCGGAAGGAATGTCGTCTACGATCTCGGGGAACTGTGCAACATACTCATCTGGAACTACTCCGGACTTAAGGAGATACCAGATGATGGAATAATCAAGGGGCATGAATACGCTGGGAGCGATCCAGTAGAGACCCTTGGTGATCTTGATATTACCGTTACCCTTAACCTTAAGGCAGGTATCGAAGGAATCTCCCAGCTGCTGGCGGTTAAGAGGAGTAAGAGATGCGGAATAGTTCATCGCATTCTCATAAAGAGTCCAGAGACGATCGATATCGTTCATATCTCTCTGGTCATTGAATCTGTAGAAAGTGGTATCGAGCTCATTAAGGACAGGTATCGCAGTGAAGTCGGTGGGAACCTCTGCATCCTGAGTAAAACCGATACTCATTGCAAGCTGGCCCATGATCTTCATTCTGGTGTCATTGTCCATATGAAGACGGTTGAAAAGACCGAATACGGTAAAGGGATCCAGATCGAAAAGCTCGTTATAGAGCTCCAGGATAGGCATTGTGACATTGGCCTTTGCATAGGCCTTCTTAAGTCTGTCTACCAGTTCCCTTCTGTCATTTTTATATCTGGCAAGGGATCTTGCCATCTCCTGATAATACGGTATCCAACCGAGATTTACACTGTCCATATGAGACCCTCCTCGAATTATTCTTAAAGTGTAATTATATCATTCGACAAATGTGTTTTCACATTTTTTCAGTGTGTAAGCGCTTTAGTGAATTGCTCAATTTTTGCTGCGTTTCCGAAAACGTTAATACACAACTCGGTTTCTTCCGGCTTCCTTACCCATATAGAGTTTGTCGTCCGCTTCCTTGATGGTTTTGTTAACATCGCCGCTGAAATCATACTCGGCAAGACCGAATGTCATGGTGATGCTTATCTTATTTTCACCGACCTCTATAGGATTCTCCATGATGTGTATTCTGAGAGCTTCGACATCCGCAAGTGCCTCATCTCCGTTTTTACCGATGAAGATAAGCAGGAACTCCTCTCCGCCCCATCTGGTCAGGAAGGATTTGGTTCCGCAGATATCACGCATGGAATCCGCTATGGCCTTAAGAACTTCGTCTCCCACATCATGGCCGTAAGTATCGTTAACCTTCTTAAAGAAATCTATGTCTCCCATTACAACGGTAACAGCCCCGAGATATGAGGACGCCTTGATCTCATCGAGAAGTTCAAGTGCTCTTCTTCTGTTATGAAGTCCGGTGAGCTGATCGGTGTTTGCTTCCTTAACAAGCTTGTCATTGTACTTCATAAGCTTGCTCTCAGCCTCGTTCTCGCGATGACTGAAGATATAGGATATTGCAATTACGGACAGGAACACCGCAGCGTTGTTTGTTACGTGAATTATCTTATTGGAAATATCGTCAATATACATTACGGAAGACATGGAACCGTAGACGACGATTACGAAAGATCTTGCGAAGAAGACAATGCCCGCAAGCGCGAACTTAAATGAATTGCTTCCGAGATTTGCAAAGAAGATAAGCATCAGGACTATCAGGAAATAATCCTGCATACCGCCGTTCCAGCCAAAGTACGGGATCATACCGGTTATGAAGGCGAACATGAAGATAAGATATGCTATGATCGCGGGTCTTGTTTTCATCTTGTACGTCAGTAAAAAGAGTACGGTTATGACAACAAGTGCTCCGATTATTATAAATTTCGAATGGATAAAGGAAGGCAGCCCGGCGAAGAATGCGTCCAGAAGAAGGACAAATGCCTGAATAATATAAAGAATACGAAGGGTTACTATCCCTTCGCGGCTTTCGTTCTCATATGCCACATCCTTATTTATAAGGCTTAACAGACTCATTCAATGTCCCCCGACACGATTTGCATTTCCACCCTTACCCGTAAATTTTGCTACTTTTTTGTCAAACTGTAAAGGGTAAAAAAGAACTCGCAGGCAGAAATTACGGTCTGTAAATCTGCCTGCGTGTAGGGAGGATTATCTTATCAAAAACCCGTTATAGGTAGAATAAGATCGTTATGAACATAAGGAGCTGAAAAATGCTCCTACAAATATCGCGGGTGAGTTCCAATAAATGGCTATCTCATTGGTATCCGCGGAAGGAAGCTCATCAAGGAAATACTTGGCTGAGGGAGTATCCCCGAGCCTTTCCTTGGTCTGAGGGAAATTCATGCCCTTGTTGGGACCGCCGGAGATAAGCCCGGGAACCGGCTCTTCAATGCTGTCGGATCCTGAGGGTCTGTGATGGATATTCATTACCCTTCTTTCGCCGAATCCGGTAACAAAACATATATCAAGAGCATTCAATCCCAGAGCGTAATCCCACTGAAGGAGCGCCGCGGGCCTGAGGGATTCGTCCCCCGTAAGAAGTTCGTACATGATAAGGCTCATGGCATTTCCCATTATCGGAAGGATGCTTCCCCAGATATATCGGTCTGCGGGAAGGGCGGTTCCGTAACCCGATGCATCCGAAAGCTCTGCAATCTTATGGCACATTTCTATGAATCTGCCCTTTATCTTCGAATAGAAGTCTCCGGCAGCGGATCTTATTTCAAAAAGAATACAGATTACGGCAAGACCCGTAACATCGGCCCATCCGTAAGAGTAAAGATTCATGTCGTCGGAATAAAGACTCTCTGCCCTTGTTAAATACTCTGCTTTGCCGGTTGCGGCATAGAGTTCGCAGGAAGCCCAAAAGAGTTCATCAGTAACATTCTTATCGCCGTACATTCCGGTTCTGACTCCCTCGGGATTAACGAAGGGAATAAACTCGGGATTCTTATCAAGCCAGTCGTAAGCCTTAAGCGCAGTTTCGAGCATTTTATTAGAGAAGGCTTCGTCAAACTCTTTGTAAACTCTTGACGCCAGAGCAAGGCATGCACAGGCTGCACCGGTTGCGGTGTGGGATACAGGCATAAGATATTCCGTGTCCTTATCATCCTGAGGCATGATAAAAGGTGCGAAGTGGGACTTGGTCAGCTTGTGATAAAAAGCCCCGTCCTCTCTTTGCATCTTAAGAAGCCATTCAAGTTCATAGCGTGCTTCATTTAAAATATCGGGTACACCGTTTCCCGATTCGGGAATGTTAAGTACATCGATGCATCCCTCGCCGCACAGAAGATATGCATAGAGCATGTGGGCTACGGTTACTGCACCGGGTCCCACATATTTGCCGTAATCTCCGGCATCATGCCATCCGCCGATTACGGTTTTAGTGATATTGTTATTGTCCCACTCAAGGGCGGGAGCTGTATGACAAGCGGGATGTTTAAACTTTCCCGCATATTTTTCTTCAAGTTCACATCCGCATCTCTGGAAATAAAGTCCTTTGATAAGTGCGTTGGTAACTTCCTGCCAGGGGTTCTTTTTTACAAGGATCTGTCTGGTTTCTTTTCCGCAGGAAATTTTGTATTCGCCGGCGGGAAGTGCGCCAAGGTTTACTACCTTAACGTTGTCAGCGGATGCTTCGTCAAAGGGAAGGTCATCTGTTTCAACGGTTTTGATAACATTGCCTTTTGCGTCTTCTACGCTGACAGGGTCAGCGGAAAGAACCGCTACCTGTACGGGGAGCGACTCGGCATAGCCTGTCTGATTTATTCTTATAAGAGGAAGTGATTCAGTCATTTTCTTTTTTTCCTGATGCGAGAACAGGTCTTGCTACATGTACATTGAAAAACTCGATCAAAGGTCCCATGAAAAATGCGGTGATGATGGTTCCTACTCCTGCGATGGTGGGGATCATTGACAGCTGTCCTCCCGCCATGAGGAAAAGAATACATCCCAAAATGACGCATACCACATCGGTGATGATCCTGACATACTGGAATTTTCCTTTTTTCCAGGTATTGCAGATGATAAGCGCGATGGCATCATAGGTTGATACACCAAGGTCTGCGGTCATGTAAAATGCGGAACCGAAACAGATGATGACGACTCCGACAACAAGACAGATAATCCTTACCGGCATGGAAGGATTCACGATCACGGTCTGCAGGAAATCATAAGTAAACTGGGTGATGTATCCCAATAGGAAGAGATTGATAAATGTTGCTATTCCGATGTAATGTCTGTCGAATACAAGTGCAAATACGAGAAGCACTGCATTTGCAATCACATAAAGAGTTCCGAATTTTATCGGAACAAATGCATCAAGCCCCGCCATAAATGACTGGAAGGGATCAACGCCCAGTGCGGCTATCTTAAAGATACCTACACTGATTGCACAGATGATTACTCCGAAAAGTGACATTGCTATTCTTTTGACGGGAAGTTTTCTAATCATTTTATCAACTCTATTTTCTGCATTACGGTAGGGATCAGACACTGAACTCTGCCTTTGTATTTAATGTTTACATAGTCTGCAAAGTCTTCGGGGTCCGCACTGTTTTCAGCGAACATATCCCAATGGCCGGGTATTACAAGTTCTGTATCACATTCGCCCGCAAGGTCCGCAGCTTCCTGATAAGTCATATTGCCGATCAGGTTGTTGCTGAGGCGCTTTGCATCGCGTCCGTTAATGGGAAGAAGCTGCACATCCATCTTACCGAAGCGTCTTAGTTTAAGAAGCATGCCTTCGTAGCTGGTGGTATCGCCTGCATGGTGGATCAAGAATCCGTTTGCTTCGATAACATACTGGAGGCAGGAATACTCCCAGGTTTCGGGATCGCGGTCCAAGATTTCATGTGACGCTGCGATGGCGTGAATCGTGATATCTCCTATACGGTAAGCTTCGTCATCGTCGATTCCCAATGCGTTCTCGGGTTTTACGCCGTCTGCAAGAATCTCGGTTCTGAATTTTCTGGGGAAGATAAACTTGGCATCGGGATTTGTCTTAGCCCATATCTTCCACGCTTCATGATCGATGTGATCTATATGGTTGTGTGTTCCTATAAATATATCTACGTCTTTGAGTTCGTCTGCAGGAATAGGGGGAGGAGTTTGTCTTCCTTCCATGGGACTTGCGAAATAATCGATGCAGATCTTCGTATCTCCCGCTTTAATGATAAGTCCCATCTGTCCGAGCCACCAAAGGCCCAATCTTCCGGGTTCGTAAAATTCTTCCATAATCTGTTTGATCTCCAAAATTTTTCAACAGATATGATAATAGAGCCGGGATTACAAGAATACTTCCAAGAAATTGTTGATATTGTCCCATTTTTTGACTTAAACGATTAAATGCGTCAAGGGTCCGTGCCCCCTGACGCATTACATTACGACTATATATTCCCCGGTTTCGTCGGAGAACTTTTTGACTGTGGCACCGAAAACGGACTCTATAATTCCGCTTGAGATGATTTCTTCGGGAGTGCCGGTTGATACGATCTTGCGATTGTTCATGACAACGATCCTGTCTGCAATCTCAAGAGCGGTGGAAAGTTCGTGAAGAACGAGGACTACGGTTTTTCCTTCATTGCGAAGTCCGGAATAGATCTCAGCGATTTTTTTCTTACTAGGAAGATCCAGGTAAGTTGTGGGTTCGTCGGCTACGATATAATCACTCTGCTGAGCAAGCTGCATTGCAATGAAGGCTCTTTGACGAACGCCGCCGGATAATGCATCAACACCTTCTCCCGAATATTCAACAACGCCTGCTTTAGCCATTGCTTCATTAACGATTCTCTTGTCCTCATCACCGGACCTTCTGGAAAAACCAAGGTAGGGAAATCTTCCGTGGGAAACAAGTGTCCTGACAGGTATTGTAGGGATCACAGAATGAACCTGTGGAAGGAAGGATAACTTCTTAGCTCTTTCTTTTGGAGGAAGTGCAAGGTAGTCTTCTCCGTTTAATGTGATACTTCCCTTCGATACTTTACTGCTTCCGTTTAGCGTCTGCAGAAGCGTTGTCTTACCGCAGGCATTGGGGCCTATGAAAACAGTGAGCTTCCCTGTTTCGATACTTAAATTGATATCTTCCAAAAGCGCGGTTCCATTTTTGACCACGCTGACATTTTTAAACTCAAGCATTTAACCTGCGTCCTCCTTTCTTAATAATAAGGAGGTACATGAAGAACGGTCCGCCGATAAACGACATTATGATTCCCGTAGGAAGTTCATAAGGTGAAAATAAAACTCTGGATAGAAGGTCGCATATCATTACAAAGCTTCCGCCCAGAAGTATGCTGCAGGGAATTAAGATCTTAGCATCATTTCCGAAGATTCTTCTGCAGATGTGAGGAACGATAAGTCCCACAAATCCCAGAACTCCGGCATAGCTTACTACGCTTCCGGCAAGAATACTTGAAACAATCATAAGAATAAATCTTACGGCAGATACTCTCATACCAAGTGATGCCGCAACATCATCACCAAGTCCCAGGATGTTTAATGCTCCCGCAAGAAAGATTGCGATAATTGCTGCCGCTGCAATGAAGATTCCGGGAATGGTTATGTCTTTAAGAGAAACTCCGGATAAAGAACCTATCAGAAATGAATTGATATTAAGTGCGATATCAGTATCAAGTGTCTTAATGAGATTGATGCCTGCTGAGAGAAAACTCGAAACAGTGATTCCGGCAAGTATGATTGTTATACGGGAAGTATCTGCAAAGTATGCAAGTGCAAAGATGGAAAGAGTTGCAAAGAGTGCTCCCTCAAATGCAAAGACAGGCTGAAGCCATACCTTACCGGGAAATAATGCAAGAGATATCATTACGAAAAATCCCGCACCGGAGCCAACACCGATGGTATTGGGACTGGCCAGAGCATTGTTCATCACCCCCTGAAGAATCACTCCTGCGACCGCAAGGCCTGCACCTGCCAGAAATCCAGCAAGGACTCTGGGAAAGCGTACGTCTCTGATAATGGTGGTAGATACAGGTGATGTGCTCGGTGATACATATGCTCCGATAACATCTCTGACCGATACCTTAACACTTCCGAAGGATAAGCTTACGACGAATGATACCGCAAGGATTATCAAAAGCGCTGTGATGTATAAGATTTTCTTATCAGCTTTCTCTTTCATTAATAAGTAACTCTTCTAATTCTTCAGCGGATAGTGTTCTCTTCTCACGAAGACAGATATCCGCGGCACGTTTCAAAATTCTGTGTCTGATCTTAGGATCTTCTACGCGGTTTTTAACAACCGGTCTGATTTCTTCAAGAAAATCCAGAATATCTTCTATGTTATCGGGGATCAGGTTTTCGATTTCTTTACGAAGTGTGATTGCAACCTGCGGACTTGCACCGGAACTTGATACTCCGATGACAAGATTCTTCTTACGGATAACCGAAGGAAAGATAAAATCGCATTTATCCTTTACGTCGACTACATTGACGGGAATCTTCTGCGCCCTGCACTTTTCAAAGACTTCGTTATCAACATGCTCATTGCCTGTAGCCGATATTACAAAATCAGCGCCGGATAAATCCTCCGGCGCATATCTTTTGATGATACAGGTAACTTTCGGAAAATCAAAAATCTCATCTTTGATCTCGGGAGCTATTACTGTTATATCAGCCCCCAGGCCTGCGAGTCTTTCGATTTTCTCGAGAGCGATATTTCCTCCGCCTATGATTGTAATATTCTTATTATCAAGTTCGTGGAAAAACGGAAAGTATGCCATATTATTCTCCGTACAAAATATCTGCGAGTTTCCGGTAAGCCTCAGCCCATCTTGCATTGGGCTTGGAGTTATAGAGTTCTTTTTCTATCTCATAGTAGTGACCGTTCTGTACAGCGGAAAGCTGTGACCAAGCGGGATTATTAATGAGAAGGTCTTGAACATTTGCAAGTGCTGCTTCCTTATCATCACCCTGAGTTGTTACGAAGATGTAATCAGGATCTGCCGCAACGATTGCTTCAAGGCTTAAGTCATCAAGGATTGCACTGTCCGAATCTGCGATGTTGATGCAACCAAGATCTGCAAGTATCTCACCGCCCACTGTTCCTTCGCTTCCTTTTGCTTTAACAGAACTTGCTGCAGCTCTGATAAACAAAACGGTGGGGTGAGTGTCCGGAACTGCAGCTTTAATCTCGTCTATCTGCTCTGCAATCTGAGTACCGTACTGTTCATAGAGATCTTTTCTTCCGGTGATATCGGTAAGAGTATCAAGCATTCCAAGATAGTCATTAAAGTCAGATACTTCAAAATACGCTACATTAAGTCCGGCAGATTCAAATGTATCAAGAAGTTCAACCTGAGCATCTGTTCCGGCACTTGCGATTACAAAATCGGGCTGAGCTGCGATAAGCGCTTCCACATTGGGCTCAAGCATTCTTCCCAGGTCAACGGTTCCTTCCGCAAGATCGTAATTTCCGAATGCATCACTTACTGCAGCATCTACGTCTCCGCCTGCAAGCTGCCATACATCAACGAAGCTTCCGAGAAGGACTGCAACATTGTCCGTGCTTGTTACCGTAACTTCTCTTCCGAGAGCATCGGTGAAAACATACTCTTCGGGTGCTTGGGCCTCAGCAGCATCCTGAGAAGGTTCTGCAGCTGAATTTATCTCTACTTCAGAGGTTTCAATTTCGGTTTCAACATTTATCTCAGTCTGTACATTACCGCTGCCACATCCTGCAAGCAGAAAAAGCGATGTGATCACGGATACTGTCTTAATTAAATAATGTCTTTTCATACTAAATCTTAATCTTCACTTTCAATAAAAATATTTCTCGGATATGATCCTGAGATCTTCCTTCGTCACCAGGCCATCCTCTACATGAAATGAATTAAGTACAGGATTCTCCGCCATAAGTGACAGGATAAAATAGCTTGCATTCTTATCGTAAGAAAGTCTGATATCTTCTTCGGAAGGTCTTGAAGGAGATTCCGGATGTGAGTGCCAATTGCCGAGGGGCTTAAGTGAGTTTGCACGCATATCCTTGATCGCATCAAGCTGCTCTTTGGGATCCAGAGTGAAATGATCCTCGGCATGATCCACATTTGTAAGGAAGTATACCTTCTTAACAAACTTTCCTTCCGCCTTCTCTTCGCCCGCGATAAGTCCGCAAGCTTCCTCGGGCAAATGTTCCCTGGCGTATTTTACAATATCATCATATAAATGAAAATCCATTCTTACGATTGCCATTTTATCTCCTAAATATGTTACGCATGTGACTTGAGTTCACAAGCGGGCTGTTCATAATCGATGGGCTTAAGTATGGTGGGATGATCTCCGCATACAGCACAGTTATGAGTATCCTTGGGCAATTTGATCTTGTGGAACTCCATGGTAAGTGCATCATATGTAAGGAGATATCCTGTGAGAAGCTCACCTACTCCTACGATGTACTTGATAGCTTCCATTGCCTGAAGACTTCCGATAACGCCTCCCATTGCTCCGATAACTCCTGCCTGTTTACAGGTAGGAACCGCATCCTTTGGCGGGGGATTCTTGAATACACATCTGTAGCAAGGTCCCTGTCCGGGAACGTATGTCATAAGCTGACCTTTGAATCTGATGATACCTGCGTGTGAGAAGGGTTTCTTTTCAAGGACGCATGCATCATTGATAAGGAACTTTGCAGGGAAGTTGTCTGTTCCGTCGATGATGAAATCATAATCGCGGATAAGCTGCTGAATGTTATCTGAGTAAACGAACTCCCTGTAGGTTGTAACCTCAACATCGGGATTCATTGCATTCATTGTTTCCTTGGCAGACTGAACCTTTGCTTTGCCCACATCTGCGGTTTGGTGAATGATCTGCCTCTGAAGATTCGAAAGATCGACTGCATCGGCATCAACGATTCCGATGTGGCCTACGCCTGCTGCCGCAAGATACATAGCTGCGGGAGCTCCGAGTCCGCCTGCACCGATTATAAGTACCTTTGCGTTAAGGAGTTTCTTCTGTCCCTTAGCGCCTACTTCCTTGAGAATGATATGTCTGGAATATCTCTCAAGTTGTTCATCTGTAAGAGCCATCAGCATCCACCTCCCATGAAGTAAAGGAACTCAACATTGTCTCCGTCCTTAAGAACGGTAGATTCCTTCTTATCGGCTTCAACGAACTCCTCGTTGATGGATACGGTTACATACTCGGGCATCTCTACATTCTCTGCTGCAATAAGCTCGGGAAGTGTAAGTCCGTCTTTGTATTCTTTCTTTTCACCTGCTACTGTAATGATCATTTCCTCATTCTCCTAAATCTGTATTTGTGTGGATCAGTCGCCGACCTTCTTAACATAGAGGGTGTAGGTTCCGTCACCGTTATCATCAAGCTTTAAAATCTGATGTCCTTCGTCCTTGATGGAGCGGGGGACGTTCTGTACGGGCTCACCGTCGTTCATTCTGATAGCAAGGATCTGTCCGTCATCGAGTTCATCAAGTGTTACCTTGGCTTTTACAAAAGTTAAAGGGCAAACCTTGTCGGTTATATCCACCGATTCATCAAATGCTATATCTGCCATATATGTCACCTTCCTTTATGCTTTATTTTCCTTCGTATGCTGCCTGGATTTCTTTTCTAAACTCTTCCTCTCCTACTCTCTGAAGAGTCTTTCTGAATCTCTCTCCGGCATTTGCATGTTTATCAAAAAAGTCGATTGCCGCGTCTGCGACTCTGAAAAGTGTTTCCTTATCCTTGATGATGGGAACGATCTGCTCACCCTTATAGATCTGATTTCCGAACAGTCCTCCGAAGGAAACAATGTATCCGGGTTCGTAATCCCAGGAATCAGCGGGACAGCTCTTTACGCAGCGTCCGCAGTTGTTACACTTTGAAGTATCCAGAACAACCTTTCCGTTATCATCAAGTGAAAGTGCTCCTTCGCGGCAAGCCTTGATACATACTCCGCAGGAGATGCACTTATCAGCCTTGTAATCGATGATGTATCCGCCCTTGACTCCGAGGTCGTTTTCTTCGCTCTTAAGGCAGTTGTTCATACATCCTGTAACGCCGAATTTGAATTTGTGAGGAAGCTCTCTTCCGAAGTATCTTGCATCAAATTCCTTAGCCAGTTCGTAGCTGTCGATACATCCGCTGGGACATATTGCAGAGCCCTGACAGGCTGTTACGGTTCTTACTCTGGGTCCGCATACTCCGGGTTTTACTCCGCCCTCTGCAAGCTTTGCCCTTACCTCTTCGATATCATTGAAATTGATGAAAGGGATCTCAACGCCCTGACGTGAAGTCATGTGTACATAACCATGTCCATATTTCTCAGCCACCTCAGCGATGGTCTTGATATTTTCCGCTGTGAGATTTCCTCCTACAACCGCAAGTCTTAATGAGAAGTAGCCCTTCTGCTTCTGTCTCATGAAGCCGCCCTTTTTAAGTGACGAATAATCAATCTGTTCTGCCATTTCATTCCTCCTACGCATCAAGGCCAATCCTTGAAAATGCTTTATCAAAATCTTCTTTAAGATCTTCTATATCTTCTATTCCGACGCTGATCCTTATCAGATCGTCGAATACTC
>JAEEGL011595237.1_pt1 | contig 12385 bp, 9 predicted proteins | sample 9134231 | NCBI WGS metagenome assembly JAEEGL01 (sample SAMN16246548, study PRJNA631951) | gut metagenome | biome: gut microbiome; feature: rumen; material: fiber-attached | host: Bos | place: Iran: Karaj | collected 2018-10 | reverse complement strand
GGGAAGGGGTCAGAATCACTGTCATGACCTGAATAACTAGCACGTAACAAATGATAGTACATGTGGTTGGGGTTGCAGTTCACCTCGTTCATCCACCAGATGTTTTCATTGGTCGAATCGACGCGGGCAACGAGCATACCATGACCGGGCAAGTAACGGTCCCACTTGCCAGCCTGGCGGTTCTCGATAAGGAAGAACTCATTTTCAACGGGAGTATTCAGCCTGTAACCCAGGTTGCTCTCGTCGAGTGGCTCCATCTCATAGGCTCCACTCTCTTCAATCAATACGGGTTTAGTAAATCCTAAGGCATAGCGCTCATAGAGGCTATAACCCACAGGGTTTCGCCCGAAATTGCCGCCGCTGCCACCAGCCATAATCGACCAGTCGCCAGGATTGAGGCTCTCGCCGCCACTTCCCTCATAGTCGGTGTCATAGAGGTCGGGCAAACCCAGCACATGGCTGAACTCATGGCAGAAGGTGCCAATGCCGTTCACGTCGGCGTAATAACCCTCCCAGCCGGCAATCTCGGTTGAGCTGGCATATAACCCGAAGCCCACACCGTCGCGGGGAGGTTCATTATAGAGGTAATACATGTGGGGCCACAAGTAGTTCTCATTGTTTCCGCCATAGTTTGCCGAATAACCCGCTACCAAGAAGAATACCATATCAACATAGCCGTCACCGTCGCTATCATAGTCGCTGTAATTGACCAGTGAATCAGCTGCTAAGAGTGCAGCATGGAACACGACGTTGGCCCTAGAGGTGCTCTGGGGATAGGTGTCGGGATAAGGAACATCCACAGGACCTACCACATCAAACACGGGATCAAATTGATGGTTGGAATTATCATAATAATAGTCCCTCACACTACCCGTCATGCGCACAGGGCGGTTGTTAAGCACATAACCCGTGTAATCATGGGTATTGACCATGTCATCATAGAAACTGTTGGCCTCGGGCATCGAGAACTTTTTGTTGGTGTAATTGATGAGGATGATGAGTCCGCGGAATCCGTCATAATCCATTTCCCCCTCGGCCCCAACACGGCGCATCACGCTATTGCGACGGCCCAATTTTTGGGCACCTGCCGCAGCTGCCGAGCGGGAAGTAAGCCGCTTAGGCAATGTGGACAAGAACGACAAGTCGGCCGATGAGCGGCGGTCAGGATCGCGGGCAATGCGTTCACTAGGCACGAGGCGTCCACCGTCAAGAAGCGCATAGGCATAATAGCCGCCACTGTTCCTCAAGACCGTGTAGCCGTCAACAGTAGTAGTGAAATGGAAGAACTCGTCGCCATGCAACTGGACGGTGAGTGTAGTGCCGTCAGGCTGATTGACCTTGACGGGCGTGGGATCAGCAGGGATTGCACGTGCCATCAGACAGCACAATCCCGCCAACAACAAGAATAAAAAATTTCTCATAGCAGTTTATACTTGAATTTTAAGTTTATTAGCTTTTTAAAAGTAAGTCAATTACAGCGTTAATGTCTGAGATGCTCACCTCACCGTCGCCATTGACGTCGGCACGGCGAATAAGTTCAGAATTGGATGATCCTAAAAGCACATCGATAATCGCGTTGATGTCCGAGATGCTAATCTCACCGTCACCGTTCACATCGCCAGGGATAGGAGGATCAACGGGGCCACCTTCCTCACCAGTGTAATACAAGGTGAAGTCGTCAACATAGGTTGCAGAGGTCTTGTGTCCAGCACGCTCATAGATGCGGAACTTGGCGGGCTGGGTATTCTTTAAGTCAAGCATCCAGTAAAGCGTTGACTTGGACCTAATTGCAGCCTCGGCAATGGTATCGCCAGTAGAGCATGGAGCAGTAATCCAGATGGGTTTCCCCTCGCTGTTGTCCTCGACCGAGTACTCGAGCGTGAGCTTGGTTATAGTGCCGGTTGGGTTAAACACGGTTAGACTGGCCATGTAGATATCGTAGTAAACCGGGGTGATGCTACAGAAGGTGCAGGGCAACTTCATTTGAACGCTGTTCTCACCATTGGCCTTATCCTCGCCAGGAGCACGCACACCACACTTGGTGAAATCCCAGTTGGCAAAGGCACCCTCGACATTCTTCTCGTTAGTGGTAGAGGTCACGGGCATATTCTCAAAGTCCTCGACAAGAGCCGTTAAGTTCTCTTCTTTAAGAGCATTGAATGAGATCACGCCATCATTCTCAGCAATAGCACAGAGCATGAAGTCATTGGGCTGTCCCGACCAAGTGGTGAGACTAGGAGTGGTCGCGTTGGAGAGCATCTTGTTGCCAGTGGTGCCAGGGAACGGATCGCTCGATTGGTCGCCATAAGTGCTGTTGCCGGCACGCAACATCTCAAAGTAGTTATGGCTAGGATTGCAATTGACTTTGTTGGTGGTCCACACGCTAGTGTTGGTACTATCGACACGAGTAACAATCATGCCATGACCGGGCAGATAAGCATCCCAACCGATCCTTTGCCTGTTCTCGATCGTAAAAAACTCGCCCTGGACCGGAGTGCGCAGAATATAGCCCTCACGCGATGTCTCAACAGGGTTGAGCTCATAATTACCCTCATTGGTGATGAACCTGCGATTGGCCCAGCCCAAGGTGAAGCGCTCATAATAAGTATATCCAGCCGGGCATCGGCCATAATTGTAATCGCCACCGCCGGCCATTACATCCCATCCACCGGGATGGTGGCTCTCGCCGCCGCTCTCACTGTAGTCGGTGTCATAGAAGTCGGGCAGGCCCAACACATGGCTGAACTCGTGGCATACGGTGCCAATACCCTCAACGGTAACAGTCGAGGGAGTATCTTCCCATCCATACAACTCGGTTGAACAAGCATAGCGGTCCATCCACTTGCCGTCATACTGTGTGTGGATATAGTAACTCAAGTTGGAGGCATGGGGCCAGAGGTAACCAGGATTGTTACCCGAGCTACTTGAGGCATAACCTGACACCAGGAAATAAACCATATCCACCTTGCCATCGTTATTGTTGTCATACCTTGAGTAATCAATATCGCCATCGGCATCCCTGATCACATTAGCGACAATCCTGGACATCAAGTTATTGCACTGGTTAGAACGGGCAGGATAGACCGTTCCATTAGATGAATAGGTTGCACGATAGGGACCATACACGTCAAATGGAGGCTGGAAGGCACCGTTGGACTGATCGTTGAAGTAATCCCTCACGCTACCCGGGCATGACACCTGACGTTGAGTGACCGGGTCGTAATAACTGGTAAAGTTCTCGGAGCTGAACATCTGGGTATAGAACTCTTGGGGATTATCGCTAGCAAACTCCCTATCGTTAAAGTCAATCAGAATGACCAAACCACGGAAATTATCGAAGTCAAAGTTAGACATGTCGACGTTGCGCCTTACTCGACGAACATTTGCCTGGGCAACCGAAGTCTCATCGACTAAGCGTTTTGGTGTGTTGGCGAGCAGAGCCAACTCCTCGGCAGTGCGGGAGCCGGCATCGTGAGCCAATATTTGGGTGGGTACCAAGTTCATACCGTCGCGCTGGGCATAAACGTAAGCGCCATCCTCGGTAAGCATGACGGTATAGTCATCGGCTGTCGTGTTAAAGTGATAGAACTCATCGCCTACCAACTGTAATGACAACAGGGTGCCGTCGGGCTGCGGTACTTTGACAATGCCGCGACGAGCTGGCACAGCCATAGCTTGAACACTAATTAATACTGCTAATAACAACAGTGAAATCAATTTTCTCATTTGTCTGTCAATTATTTGGTTTTTAGAAGATGCGTAGTTTAATACCACCCATAATGGTAGGCGGCCAAAATGTTAAGCTCCAGAATTAAACGAGCCCGCAAATTTACACTAATTTTTCGCATTAACGGAAAAAATAAGGTTAAATGTTACTTTTAGGTGGATTTAGAAGACAATTTACACTTTTTTCGCAAAAAATAATTACTTTTGTGATTTGATAGAAAAAGATGAAAGATTCTTTACTGTGTTTACACATATGATTTCAAGATATGCGGGCCCAGGTTTTCAATAGGTAAGGCCCGCTAAAAAAGATGTTTTAAGGTTTACAGTGGGTGGCTGCGTCGTGACGATGCGGCCACTTTTTCATGCTGGCAGTTAGGGAAAGGTAAGGTGTTGTAACAGTAGTTTATAGGGCATAAAAAGCCAAAAACCTAATGTTCCACGATTTATTGACATTTCACGATAGTTTTGAACAATTCAACGATTTTAACGGAGTTTTTGGCTGTTTTTTGCGTAAAAAAATGTTTCTTTGCACCCGTGAAACAATGCGCAAGCCGAAAGCAATAGATGCTTGCATCATTATTGCTGAGGCGAAGCCAACACTATATAAACTTTTTTGAAGCTATCACCATTTATGGGAAAGATAATTGCAATCGCCAATCAAAAGGGCGGCGTAGGCAAAACCACCACATCAATCAACTTGTCGGCAGCGTTGGCCGAAAGCGGTCAGCGCGTGTTACTGATCGATGCCGACCCGCAGGCTAACGCTACATCGGGGCTGGGCATCGAATCCAAGGACATGTCATCGACCATCTATGAATGCCTGGTCGATGATTACCCCATGCGCAGTGCCGTGGTCGACACTGGGGTTCCCAGACTACAACTGTTGGGCTCCCGCATCGACCTCGTGGGCGCCGAGTTGGAACTGGTTGAGAAACAGGGCCGTGAACGCGTGTTAAGGAAAGCCCTTGGAGAATTGAAACAGGATTATGATTTCATCATCATTGACTGCAGTCCGTCGCTGGGATTAATTACGGTGAACGCGCTCACTGCCGCCGACAGCGTGATTATCCCTGTCCAAGCTGAATATTTTGCCCTAGAGGGCATCAGCAAACTGCTGAACACCATCCGCATCATCAAGGGCAAGCTCAACGCCAGCCTGCGCATCGAGGGATTCCTGTTAACGATGTATGACGCCCGACTGAGGCTCGCCAACGAGATATTTGAGGAACTGAAGGGTCACTTTGGGGATATGGTATTCAATACGGTCATTCCGCGTAATATCCGCATCAGTGAGGCACCAAGCCATGGGATGCCCGTCACCCAATATGACCCCACATGCCGCGGTGCGACGAGCCACATCCAGCTCGCCCAGGAGATCATCGCTCGCGGTAAGGGCAAATGACTGAACTGAATAATAACCAACAACGATAATAAAAGAATAACCGCTACATCATATGAAAGGTAAAGCACTCAAACGCGGCCTAGGGTCACTCATCTCGATGGATGACATCCAAACTGAAGGGTCCTCGGCTATCAACGAGATACCCATCAGCCAAATCACTCCCAATCCTGACCAACCCCGCCAGAACTTTGACGAGGATGCCCTGGAAGAGTTGGCAACGAGCATCCGCGAGCTGGGCATTATCCAGCCGCTGACGTTGCGTAGCACGGGGGACAACAGTTACCAGATCATCTCGGGCGAAAGACGCTACCGCGCCTCACTGCTGGCTGGACTGAACACGGTGCCTGCCTACATCCGCACGGCTAACGACAGCGAGGTTACCGAGATGGCGCTTATCGAGAACATCCAGCGCGAGGACCTCAACGCTATCGAGATCGCCCTCACTTTCAGGAAACTTATCGACCAATATGATCTCACCCAGGAACGCCTGAGCGAGCGCATCGGCAAGAAACGCGCCACCATCGCCAATTTCCTGAGGCTGCTCAAGCTACCCGCCGAGGTTCAATTGGGCCTGCATGACCACATGGTGGACATGGGTCACGCACGGGCGCTGTTGTCACTTGATGACCCGAAACTCCAGCTGAAACTGTACAACGAGACCGTTAAGAAAGGTTTGTCGGTAAGGCAGGTGGAGCAACGCGCCAAACAAATGCAGCAGGCCGCCATCAACGAGCAGGGCAATGGTAATGACACCCACAAAACCGTCAATGTCAAGGATTATGAGATCCTGCAAAAGCATCTCTCGACGGCGTTTGGCGTGCCCGTGAAGTTCACCTGTGACCAGTCGGGTAAAGGAAAAATCACTTTCCCGTTCACGACCGAGGAACAGCTCGAGAAAATCATTAGCATCTTTGACAACCTGAAGGAGGCTTAATCCCCGATTGACTGGTGAAAAGACGAGTGACATATCACAACACAACACGGCATTGGCTCGTTGCCGCATTGGTAATGTGCCTGATGTGCTACAGCGCTATTGCTGTGGCACAGGAACCTGTTGTTGCGAAGAGCGATACCGTCATCACCAAGCCGCAACAAGCCTTAGGCCATCACGTGCGCCGCACTGTTGTGAGCGCCGACACGACCGCTGCAAGCAAACTCTCGCCCGTGAGGGTGGTCAATGTCTCGGGCGACACCATCACCTTTGCCTCGATTGACTCTATCCAAGGGATTGATAACGTGGAAATCCTTACTGACAACACCGCTGCCGCCCCCTTGGGCAAGGTGCGCACGTTCAATCCTGACCCGCAACGGGCGCTATGGCTATCGGCATTGTGTCCCGGATTAGGTCAAATCTATAACCGCCGCTACTGGAAACTGCCCATCGTGGTGGGTTCATTTGTTGGCTTGAGTTATGGCGCATCATGGAATAACCGCATGTACAAAGACTATTCCAAGGGTTACCGTGATGTGATGGATGATGACCCCGACACGCGCAGCTACATGGATTTCTTCCCGCCGACCGTGGAAGAGAGCGACCTGGACAAGGCGTGGCTGCAAAAGATCATGAAGAATAAGCGCGATTACTACCGGCGTTACCGCGAGATTTGCGTCATCGCCATGGTGGGAGTATATCTCATCAATATCGTAGATGCTTATGTGGACGCCTCGCTCGCCCATTTCGACATATCACCCGACCTCACCCTGGATGTGGCTCCCGCCACCATCGACAACGGACAGTTCGGGGGGCGCCTGCCCTCGCTGGGCTTGCAGTGCGCCATCAGTTTTTAACAACGAACTAAACGACAAAACAATATGACAAAACATCGACTCCTCACATTATTGCTAACGGCCACGCTGACCGCGGTCACACTCGTGGCAGCGCCGCGCGAGAAAAACAACATCCTGTCTCTCAAGAACACGATTACCGATGACGACATCGTTTTCCCTGAGAGTTTTGATGCTGACGTTCACAAGATGATGACCAACTGGTACCTGCAGAACTATGCGGTGCTGGATGCCGACGTGGAAAACAAGTCCTATGGCGAGGTAAGCGAGGAGACTTACATCCGCCGTCTGGCCGCTATCCCGTCAGTGATCGAGATGCCCTATAACCAGGTCGTGCGCAAACACATCGAGCGTTATGTTTACCGCAGCCGCACACTTGTCGAGGAGATGCTGGGCATGAGCCTGTATTACATGCCCATCTTTGAACAGGCGCTTGAAAAAGAGGGGTTGCCCCTGGAGCTCAAGTACCTGCCCATCGTGGAGAGTGCCCTTGATCCCAACGCGGTGTCGCGCGTGGGTGCTGCCGGACTATGGCAATTCATGATCGGTACGGGCAAGGGACTGGGACTGGAGGTGAATTCACTCGTCGATGAGCGCCGCGACCCATATCGGTCCAGCGCCATGGCGGCAAAATACCTCAAGAACCTGTACCAGATCTATAACGACTGGTCGCTGGCCATCGCCGCCTATAACTGCGGACCGGGAAACGTCAATAAGGCCCTGCACCGCAACGGAGGCACGGGTGATTTTTGGGACATATATGAGTACCTGCCCCGCGAGACACGCGGCTATGTGCCCGCTTTTATCGCGGCCAACTATGCGATGACCTATTACAAGCAGCACAACATCAGCCCCTCGTTGGCGCGAAAGCCGCTGATTACCGACACTGTGAGCGTGAACCGTCGCATCCACTTCGGTCAAATCGCCAAGGTGCTCAATATTCCCATCGAGGAAATACGTGCCTTTAATCCGCAATACCGCGCTGATGTCATCCCCGGTGACAATCATCCCTACACGCTCGTGTTGCCATCACAGCAAGTGTACAGCTTCATCATGAGCGAGGACAGCATCGACAATTACCGTGACGACTTGTATGCCCATCGCAGCATCGTCGAGCCGGGAGGACAGGTATCCACCATCGAGGAGTATATCAATGGTCAAACCGCTAACAACACCCCGCGCACCTATACCCATAAGGTGGGTCGCGGCGAAACACTAGCGACCATCGCGGCGAAATATGGCATGACGACCGACGAGCTCATGTCCCTGAACAACATGAGTAGCGAGCGGGTAAGGCGCGGCGACAACCTCAAGGTGGTTGCTCCCATCCACAACAACGCCAGCGCCGACAATGAGGACTTTGGCGTCAACAATACCAGCGACTCACAGAATGAGGACATGGCTATGAACGAGACCGAGAGTGAGCAGGCACAGTTTGACGAGGTGAAGAACATCGAGCGTGAAGCATCGTCCAAGGCTCCCTACAAGGGTTCATACACCGTGAATGTCGATAACGAGATCAACAACAAGACGGCCAAGAAAGCCAACAACAGCTCGCGATATGAGGACCAGACTGCTAGGCAAAACGCTTCGAAACGCAACTCCAGCAACTGGCGCTCGCGCAATGCTAAGTATAGCGAGAAGGAAAGTAAATCCAGAGACAGAAGGAACAGCGAGACTGCTCACAGCTCAAAGAGCAGCAAGCACAAAAAGCACTCCAAGCCTAAACAGCCCAGCGAGGTAACCGTGCAAAAGGGCGAATCGCTCACCAAAATCGCCGAGAAGTCGGGCGTATCGGTTAAGGATATCGAGCGTGCTAACGGCATCCAGGACGGCAATAAGATCAAAGCTGGCGAAAAAATCAAGATTCCCACCAAGGAAGAGGCACGTCAAGCTGCAGCATCCGAGAAGAAAAACGGCAAAAAGAGCTCCTCCAAGGACAATAACAAATCAAGTAAAGCCAGCAAGAAGTCTAGTTCATCCAGCAAGTCGAGCTCCACAGGCAAGAGCTCTAAGAAATCTAAGAAGAAATAACGTTATATCACGGTGCTAGTGAGGTCCACGATCACCTCACGGGCGATCAGCAAACCGGCCGCGGCAGGAACAAAAGCGTTACTGCCCGGCTGTTTTTTTCCGTCGACATATACGGGCACGTCAGGATTGAAGCGCGGCTCCTCCTCGCTATATACACATTTAAAATGATGGATGCCCTCGCGGTGCAAGAGCTTGCGCAGCATGCGGGCCAGCGGGTCGATGCGCGTCGCGTCAAAGTCGGCCACGCGAAACGCCATCGGGTCCATCTTGTAGGCCGCGCCCATCGAGCAGATGTGGGTCACCCCCAAGCGCAGGCAGCGCCGGGCAATCTCCATCTTGGCTGTAATGGTATCGAGGCTGTCCACCACATAGTCAAAGCAGGAAAGGTCAATTTCATCGGCATTTTCGGGTAGATAAAACATCTTGTGCGTCGTGACCTTGCACTGTGGGTTGATATCACGCACACGCTCGGCGGCCACATCCACCTTAGCGCGCCCGATTGTGCTGTGAAGCGCAAAAATCTGTCGGTTGATATTCGTCACGCTCACGGTGTCGTCATCAATCAGGTCCAGCGCCCCCACCCCACTGCGGGCCAGCGCCTCGACCACATAGCCACCCACGCCGCCGATGCCGAAAACAGCCACACGGCTCTGAGCTAACCGCTCCATCGCCTTGGTTCCCAGCATCAACTCCGTGCGAGCAAACGGATTCTCCTGCTTATTCTCCATTACGTTTACATTTTTTGAGCGACAAAAATACTAAAAACCATGGCCAAATAGCGATATAAAGCACCTAAAATCGCACGAATTGCAAAAAAACAACGATTTTTTGTACCTATTTCAAAAAATTCATTTACCTTTGCACCCGCTATTCGCCCAGATGGCGGAATCGGTAGACGCGTTGGTCTCAAACACCAATGGGGTAACACCCGTGCCGGTTCGACCCCGGCTCTGGGTACGGCTCAAAACGCTAATCGTTTGCTTCTCAATCGGTTGGCGTTTTTCTATTGCCATTTTTGGCGACTTTTTGGCGAGATAATTTGATTTTAGCGGTTTTTGGCGACATTCTGGCATCATGTTTTGATGGTCGGTTTTGGGGTTATACGGCGAGGTTATAGGTTATAGGTTTTATTCCTGTAATGTAACAATAATCAAAAAAGTTTGTTACATTTGCAGGATTAATCATATTCACGATGTTACCAACCACAAATATTAACCTAAACCATATAACGCTATGAAGAAAGCAAATTACCTAATGCCCTTGGTCTTGATGTTGGCACTTTTGTTTGCAACCACCGCCCATGCCCACGAATTCGTGGTTGACGGCATATACTATCACATCGATGGCACGACTGCCACCGTCACCTACAAAGGCTCATCTCCTGATGATTATTCTAATGAATATTCCGGATCGGTGACCATCCCCGCCACCGTCACATATGGTGGCATAACTTACCCCGTCACCAGCATTGGTGTTAGCGCGTTCAATAGCTGCACTGCCCTGACCAGCATAGACATTCCTAACTCTGTCACCAGCATTGATGCCCTCGCGTTCTATGGTTGCACTGGGCTGACCAGCATCTATATTCCCAACTCCGTCACCAGCATTGGTGTCGGCGCGTTTGATGAAACTTCATGGTTTAATAATCAGCCCGATGGTTTGGTTTACGCTGGCTTGGTGGCATATAAGTACAAGGGAGCAATGCACAACGGTACAAGTATAATCATAAGAGATGGTTCTCTTAGCATAGCCGAATATGCTTTCTATAATTGCAGTAACCTAACTAAAATCGAGATCCCCAACTCTGTTATAACAATTGGTTCTGGAGCTTTCTCATATTGCTGTAACCTAACAAGCATCGAAATCCCTAACTCTGTTACTTTCATTGGAAAGAATGCATTTATTTACTGCTCAGGTCTGTCAAGTTTAAGAGTGGCAAGTGACAACCCATGCTATGATTCTCGCAACAATTGCAATGCCATCATAGAAACAGCAAGCAATTCATTAGTTATTGGTTGTAAAAAAACCATTATCCCCAACTCTATCACTTCAATAGGCCCCTTTGCTTTTTGGGGCTGTAACGGCCTGGCGAGTATTGAGATTCCCAACTCGGTTACAAGCATCGGAAGAGTAGCTTTTTGTGACTGTAACGGTCTGACGAGTATTGAGATTCCCAACTCGGTTACAAGCATCGGAAATGAAGCATTTGAAAGCTGTGATGGACTGACCAGTATCAGTATCGGCAACTCTGTCACAAACATAGGAGATTTCGCGTTCAATGCCTGCAATAAGTTGACGAATATCTATTGTTATGCAACAAATCCACCAACATGTTTAGAGAACACCTTTGATACTTATTCTGCCACACTCCATGTACCAGCTGCCTCCCTGGCAACCTATTTCACTGCACCTTACTGGGAAAACTTTGAGAATATAATTGGAGATGCCATAGCTCCTACAGGAATAATCATCAATAATGACTCTGTTGTAATTCAATTGACCGAACAGATAAGATTAATGGCTACAGTCACACCTGACAACGCTTCTAATAAAGAAATCACATGGATTTCAACTGATACGACTGTGGCAACAGTAAATAATGGTGTTGTGCTTGCTGTTGGCTATGGTGAGTGTGATATCATAGCATCCTGTTTTGGAATGCAGGCCATTTGCCATGTTATAGTAGCCAATCGCATTACACTTGATCAGCAGGAGGCTATGTTGCTTCCCAACCATATATTGACGCTAACTCCCACACCTATAGCATCTAATATTTATACTGTGTCTTCCAGCAATCCAACAGTTGCAGCTGCACGAGTACTGGGCAGTGGCATTGTTCAAGTCGTCGGTATCAAGGAGGGAACTACAACAATAACTGTAGGCTCTACTGATGGTTATGCTATGCCTGCTACTTGTCTTGTAACTGTCTATACTGAGCCGGGCGACCTGAACAGCGATGGCTTTGTTAATATAGGTGATGTGACTTCTTTGATTGATTACTTACTCGGAGGTGATGAAACTTCAGTAACTATGAAGAATGCTGATGTCAACGGCGATGGAATAATAAACATCGCTGATGTCACTTCACTGATTGATACACTTCTTGGCCAAACAGAATGATCAGCACAAAAAGCAACTTATAGGGACAAGGTTCATCACCTTGTCCCTTTTTTTCTTAATTCAGTCTTTACCTTGTACACGGGTTATCACCATAAAATTCCTATAATTCTGCGGCAAAAAATGGATATTTCAGAAAAATAACATAACTTTGCATAGTACACTTACTTAATTGACTTTTAGTTATGGAAATATATAAAAAGACATTGGTTTATTCAGTTATATTATATGTAGTAGCATTAGTGATTCTTATACTTTTGCGTTATGTCTTTGTTGTTCTTAAAGATAGTTTATATGGTAATCTTATTACAGGTGCAACAG
>JAEEGL015980581.1_pt1 | contig 12386 bp, 14 predicted proteins | sample 9134231 | NCBI WGS metagenome assembly JAEEGL01 (sample SAMN16246548, study PRJNA631951) | gut metagenome | biome: gut microbiome; feature: rumen; material: fiber-attached | host: Bos | place: Iran: Karaj | collected 2018-10 | reverse complement strand
GTGACCGTCAATGATCTCCTGATGGCAAGGATGTACAGAGAAGATCACACGGATAAGATCATAATAGCAAAAGACCTGCGTGACAGCCTTCCGTGTTATAAAAAGAACGCGCTCGGTAATTATTCCACGGCATTTTCAATAGTCATTAAAAGACAGAGCGATGACATCTGGAAACTGGCAGAAGAGGTCCACAGGAAAGTGCTAAAGACCATAGCAAACCCCGTGAATCTTTACCTTGTCCTGCAGTGCTATGCAGCCCTTAAACCGGAAGTATTGGACGCAGCGTTTATGGCGGCAAAAGGGGAGTATAAGAGCAAAAGCGCGGAGTTTATAGGAAAAATGTTCTTTGGATTTGAGTCTCCATCAGGATACAGTATCACCAACCTGGGTAAGATCGAGAGCAGGAACATAAAGAGCGCATGCTTCATACCGCCGGCTTCGCCCGCCATCCGAAAGACCGTGGGAGTTCTTACCGTTAACGGGGAAATGATCTCCTGTATCCAGAGCAGACAATGAAACAGGTAAGGCCAAACGGAAAGCTAAAGGAAAGATGACAATGTTAAGAATTTATGTGGATTACGATGACTGTCTGTGCGAGACTGCGAAGCATTTTTCGCACCTGGCAGAGGAGATGTTTGACATACATGTTCCTTATGAGGATATCAGGTATTTTGATCTGGACAGATCCTTTGATCTTGATGATGACCAATTCGAGCGCTTTATGATAAGGGGACATGAACCTGAGGTGCTTCTTTCATACGAAGAGACACCCGGAGCATGCGCGGCCGTTAAAGAATGGATGGCAAAAGGGCATGAAGTCTCGATAATTACAGGCCGGCCCTTCAGTGCATTTGAGGCATCGAGAAAGTGGCTCGATGATCATGGGCTTAAGGATGTCAGGCTGTATTGTCTAAACAAATACGGCAGTAACAGTTTCATTAAAAACAGTGATTTCAGCCTTGAGCTTGAAGATTATTATAAAATGGGATTTGATTATGCCGTGGAGGATTCTCCCAAAGCATTTAAGTTCTTTGAACACCTTCCCGACTTAAGGGTTCTGGTCTTTGACAGGCCTTGGAACAGGGATTGTGTTTTTCCGAACGGGAATTTTACGAGATGTTTCGACTGGAAGGATATCCGGAGTATTATAGAATATGAAAAACGTTAACTATAAGAAAGCAAAAATCCTTACACTGATACCGGCCGTTGTTTTCGCCATAGTTACCATATGTCTGGGATCCCTAATGATAAGTTATCTTTCTACAGGGAGCGATGTGACCGCAATGATATTGATAACTGCAACCTCAGGGAGCCTGATCTTTACAACGGTGCCTTGTCTCGTTATGTCTGTTTTTGGCACGGTGTTTGCGGTCAGGGCAAAAAACGAGGGCATATCAGGGTCTCACGGTTTCTTCGTACTGGGGCTTATCGAGACAGCAGTCTATGGCATGGGCGTGCTCCTTACGATCATCGCTGTATTGTTCACATTTTTTGCCATCAGAATCTAGATAAGGGAATCCCGTATCCATGCCGGTATCTACTTAATGATCTGATAACTGCATTCCGGGCATACGCACCTTCCGGCGGAAAATACGCCGAAATCTCTGTATTCATTACAGTTCGGACAAAACATATTGATAGTAGTAAGTGAATCGCTGCTGCTTTTGACGGTACTGCTTTTGATCGTGCTGCTTCCCTTAATGCGGGCTCCGCCGGTTCCCAGGCCGTTTCCGCTGACGCTGTTCTGTCCGCCGTTTACCATTTCAAGTTCATCATCCGGTATTGCATTATTCATTATCTCTTTATCCATGATATATTACCCTTTCGTAAGATACTCTTAGAGATCATTGATAAGCCGATTGTATCACATAAGGCATAAGAATGCACCCTGATACTTGTGCGGTAAAAGAAATATACGGAAAGAAATGCTGATTTTAAGGCCTGTTTATGGTAAAATGATAAGATAATCGGTAAAACAAACGGGGTATGATATGAAGATACTTATAATAAACGGTTCTCCGTCGGGAGATAACAGCATAACCCTCCAGACCATGCTGTATATTAAGGAACGGTTTCCCAAACATAAATATGGAATATTAAATGCCGCTCAGAAGATACATCATTATGAAAAGGACTTCAGCGAAGCCAGAAGAGCTTTGTCTGAGGCCGACCTGATAGTATTCTGTTATCCGGTATATACCTTCCTTGTACCTTCCCAGCTCCACAGGTTCATCGAACTGATGAAGGAAAGCCGGATGAACCTTAGCAGGAAATATGCCACTCAGATATCAACTTCCAAGCACTTTTACGATACTACGGCGCATGAGTTCATCCGCGAGAACTGCAGGGACTTAAAGCTTAAGTATATCACCGGGCTGTCGGCAGACATGGATGATCTTTTAACGCCTGAGGGCCGGAGGGCGGCGTTATCATTCTTTCATCATGTGCGCTGGTCTGTGAGCCGCGATATATACGAAGCGCCCTCTGACAGAAGGGGAAGGCCGAAGCAGCTTTGCGATGTAAGTCCTGCTGAAGCAACAGGGGAAAAATCAGACGATAAAAGGGTAGTGGTAGTAACCGATCTGTCAGGTGAAAGCGAAAGGCTTAAGGAAATGATAGGGTATTTTGTGAGTGAGTTTCCTTATAAAACCGAAGTGGTAGATCTTGAAAAAGCCAATATAAGAGGCGGCTGTCTTGGCTGCTTTAACTGCGCGACGGATGGGAACTGCGTATATAAGGATGATTTTGACCGGCTGTTAAGAAAGCACATACAGACTGCGGATGCAACTGTGTATGCTTTTTCCATAAAGGACCACTCCATGGGATTCCTGTTTAAACAGTATGATGACAGACAGTTCTGCAACGGACACAGGACCGTGACCATGGGGAAACCCGTAGGATACATTATAGACGGATATTTAAGTGAGGAGTATAACTTAAGGACGCTGATCGAAGCAAGGGCACAGGTGGGCGGCAATTACCTTACGTTTGCTGCCGGAAATGAAAGTGATACCGATGCAAACTTAAAACGGCTTTCGGCCGAACTGGAATATGCCCTTAAACACAATTATACCCAGCCTGCCAATTTCTACGGGGTCGGCGGCCTTAAGATATTCAGGGATCTGATATATCAGATGCAGGGTCTTATGAGGGAAGATCACAGATTTTACAAAAAGCATGGCTTTTATGACTTTCCCCAGAAACACATGGGCCGTGTGATCGGAATGTATCTGGTAGGTGCCATGATAAAGAATCCGGCGCTGTTTAAGAAGGCAGGGATAAGTATGACAGAGGGTATGCTGATGCCGTATAAGAAGGTCATTAAGTCGGCTAAACGCTGAACGGGAGAAATATATTATATGTCATTAAGGAGCCTATTAAAGGAGAATACCAGGAACAGCATAAAGGAACCCCGGCAGTATGCGGTGATCATGCTGAATGACGACTTTACAACGATGGAATTCGTCGTAAAGGTACTGGTCGATATATTCGGCAAAGACAGGGCGAGCGCGCAGGCGCTTATGCTCACCGTGCATAAAAAGGGCCGGGCTTCTGTCGGCTGTTATCCTTATGATATCGCGATCACCAAAGTGAGCCGGGCTCTGACTCTTGCCAAACAGGAGGGATTTCCCTTCAGGATGAGCGTGGAGGAAGCGTAATGAACTTATCAAGGGAAGTATCCGCTATTCTGCGGGATTCAATTGAATATTCGGTTAAACACAGATATGAGCTTGTCACTCCCGAGATAATGATCCTCGTAATGTGCGGTTATGACAGTTTCAGGCAGGCTTTTACGAAATGCGGCGGAAATGTCGAGCAGTTAAAGGCGGACCTTGAAAAATACGGTGAGGAATATATTGAAAGGACGCACTCAAAAGATCCGGAATTGTCAATGGGCGTCAGCTTTACGCTCGCAGGAGCGGGTGAGCAGGCATTAAACGGCGGCAGGAAAGAGATAGGGCTCAGGCATATCGTGAATGCCATTTGGGATCTTCAGGGAAGCTATGCCGTTTATTATATGGAAAAACAGGGCATCGAAAAGGCGGAACTCTTAAGGGCCCTTACCGATATCAGTGATGAAGACGAGCAGGATATAAATGAAAAGTCCGGTGCTTCGGGAGAAGGCTGGAAGGCTTATGCCCCCTGTCTTAATGAAATGACGGAAAAATTCAATCCCCTCATAGGCAGGGAAGACGAGCTTGAGAGAACGATCCAGGTCTTATGCCGCAAGGATAAGAATAATCCGCTGCATATAGGTGAACCCGGCGTTGGAAAAACTGCCATCACATACGGCCTTGCCGTGAGGATAAACGAGGACAGGGTGCCGGAACCCTTAAAGGGCAGTAAGATATTCATGTTAGACCTTGGAGGGATGCTGGCAGGGACCCAGTATCGCGGTGATTTCGAAAAAAGGTTCAAAAAGGTGCTTGGCGCCATAGAGAAGGAAGAGAAGCCCATAGTATATATAGATGAGATTCATAACCTCACGGGTGCGGGCGCGGCCGGTGACAGTTCCCATGATGCGGCGAACATGTTAAAACCGTACTTAAGCGCCGGCCATATACGTTTTATCGGTGCCACGACTTTTGATGAGTATAAGAAGCATTTTGAAAGGAACAAGAGCCTCGTCAGGAGATTCCAGAATATAGAGATAAAGGAGCCTTCCATAGAGGAGACAGTTAAGATACTTAACGGGTTAAAGCCGGGTTATGAAAGCTTTCACGGTGTTGAATATTCGGAAGGTGTACTGGAATATGCTGCGAACATGAGCGCAAGGTACATAAATGAGAGGTTCCTTCCCGATAAGGCTATAGATCTTATCGATGAAGCGGGAGCATACAGGAAACTGCATCCCGACGGGACTCTGTTTAAGATCGTGGATAAGGAAACGGTATCGGAAGTACTTACAAAGATATGCCGTGTTCCGATCGAAACAGTTGAATCAGAAGAAGCTGACAACCTTGCAACACTTGAAGGAAGGATAAAAGGGCTAATATTTGGTCAGGATGAGGCTGTTGAGCAGGTAGTGAACGCGATCAAGTTTTCCAGAGCGGGACTTACGGAAGACGACAAGCCCCTTGCCAGCCTGTTGTTTGTCGGGCCTACAGGCGTCGGAAAAACGGAAGTTGCAAAGTGCCTTTCAAAAGAACTCGGAGTTAAGCTTATAAGGTTTGACATGAGCGAATATGGGGAGAAGCATGCCGTAGCCAAACTGATCGGCGCCCCTGCGGGTTACGTGGGTTATGAGGAAGGCGGTCTGCTCACTGAAGAGATACGTAAGAATCCTTCCTCGGTGCTTCTGCTTGATGAGATAGAAAAGGCACATCCGGATATCTACAGCGTATTGCTCCAGGTAATGGATTATGCGACTCTTACTGATAATCAGGGCAGGAAGGCGGATTTCAGGAACGTTGTCCTTATCATGACATCGAATGCCGGTGCAAACAGGATAGGAAAGAAGGGCATAGGCTTCGGAAGCGATTATCAGGATGACAGCATACTCATGGAGGAAGTAAAGCGCACATTCCAGCCCGAGTTCAGGAACCGGCTTAACCGGATAGTCTCTTTCAACGGGATGGATGATGAAATGGCCTCAAGGATAGTCGACAAAAAGATCGATGAGTTAAGTATGCTGTTAAAGAGGAAAAAGATCAGCTTAAGCACCGAAAAAGAGGCAAAGGACCTCATACTGAAGAAGGGGATCAGCCATGAATTCGGCGCAAGGGAAGTGGATCGTGTTATAAGGAACGAGATAAAGCCGTTGTTTGTGGATGAGATGCTGTTCGGACAGCTTAAGAACGGGGGGAAGATCTCTCTTACGGCAAAAGAAGAAGAATTCGTGGCAACTGTGTGTGAATAAGGGGTTTTAAATGGAACAGACATTTCTGCTGTTTTTGATCGCTGCGATCGCCATCATTGTCGGTGTTGTTCTTATCATACGTCTTAGATCGCGGCGCATAAGCTATCTTCCCATTGATGAGATGGAAGGGCATGATTTTGAGTATTATTGCGCGGACCTGCTTAAGAAGAACGGGTTTATCGATGTCGAGGTAACAAAAGGAAGCGGTGACTTCGGCGTGGATATACTGGCAGAGCGGGAGGGGATATCGTATGCGGTTCAATGTAAGTGCTACGATAAACCGATAGGAGTTAAGGCTGTTCAGGAAGTATACGCGGGGCGTGATTATTATGGCGCCATGGTAGGGGCAGTCATGACGAACCAGTATTTTACGCAGCCGGCGGTAGATATGGCCAAAAAGCTTAAGATCATGTTATGGGACCGCGACTATATCGGAGAGATGGAAAAACAGATATAAAAATGTTTTATATAGATGAAAGGAGAAATAAGAAATGAATTTTTTTGCAATACCGGTTTTCAGTTTTGTCCCGCCAAAGTATAAAGAGCTTGTTCCGGAAAAGGGAGGCAAGATCTTCGGAGCGTTGCTTGTATGCTTCATCATAATGGGTCTTGTGACGGGCTTCAGGGGTGTGGCCGTCATGAAGGATGTAGGCGAATCGTTCAGAAAGGAATGTCCCGATTTTGAATTAAAGAACGGAGAGTTAAGCATTGATAACAGTTATTCTCTTGATCAGGATGATATATACATGATGATAGATGACAGCATAGAAAGCATTTCTGCTGCGGACGTTGAGGCTTTATCATCTACGGGCAAGTATCAGACGGTTTTGATCTTAGGTAGGAACGGGACCGGTATGTACAGTAACGGGCAGATCAGGACGATCAAATTCAGTGAGCTGGGGGATTTTGAGATCTCAAAGGACAAGCTTATCAATACCTTTATCCCGGCAGTGAACATCGGAATAGTCGCCGCATGCTTCATAGGATCGTTTTTTGCGATAGGGATATATTATCTTGTTGCACTGCTCCTTCAGTATCTTACCGGGATATTTTCAAAGAATTTCTTTAAAACGGAACTTCTTGAATCGGAAAGGTTTAAAACAACCGTCCTTGCCAAGTTCCCGCCGCGTATGCTTGTTTATGTGCTCGGTATCCTGGGGCTTCATGTCGGATTATGGCTGAATCTTATCCTTCAGCTCGGTTTTATCGTACTGGTATTGTATTTCTATACCAAAGATACCGGTGATGGTTATGAAGTTGTAGACGATCAGAACTCCTCTTATTTCGGATAGGAGTATACTAAATCTTATAAAACAGTGTTTAACAGGCTTAAATCCGTGGGATTTGGGCCTGTTTTATTTTTTTGTTATAAATTTTATAATATGTGTTGACAAATAATATTATACGACGTATAGTATTATTCAGAAAATGATATATGATGCATCACTGTAAAGAACTACAAGGAGGAAATGATATGACCTATCAGTTGACGGCCCCGCTTTTGGACGCATGCGTTCTGGGTATCGTTAATAACGAGGATTCATACGGATACACGCTCACCCAGAAGGTGCGGCAGGTCGTGGATATTTCGGAATCGACACTGTATCCGGTGCTCAGGCGTCTGCAGAAGTCAGGTTACTTAAGGACCTATGACGAACCGTTCGGAGGACGTAACAGAAGATACTACGCTATAACGGATGATGGAAAAGGGCTGCTAAAGCATTATGCTTCGGAGTGGAAGATTTACAAAGATAAGATCGATGAGCTGATATGCCCTGCAAAGGACGCTGAGGATGAAACAGCTAAAGGAGGTAACGATGAATAAAGCTGAATATATCAGGGAACTTGATAAGCGTCTTAAATATATACCCAGGGAAGACAGGGAAGATGCGATCGAGTACTATACGGAACTCATGAGTGATATGGGCTTTGATGATAAAGAAGATGTGACGGTAAAGCTCGGGAGCGCGAAAGAAGCAGCCAGAAAGATTTTGGAAGATTGCACTCAGAAACATGTCACGGAATATGAGGAGAACAAGACCGTAAAGGGACATGCGACGGTGGTATGGCTGTCGGTGCTCGGGATACTGTCCTTGCCGTTATCACTTCCGCTTGCGATAGTGGTACTGGCGCTCGCTTTCACGGTCATAGTAGTTTTGGTTTCATTGTTCTTATCGTTTGCCGCAACGGCGGTTGCGCTCATCCTGGCAGGGATCGCGTGTCTTTTTGTCATGTGGTTTGCCCCAGGATTTGGGCATAAGGCGGTTACGTTTGGAGCGGGACTGCTCATGCTCGCGATCGGAACATTGTTATTGATCGGATGTATTTATTTGGTACGTGCGATATTTGGAAAGATATTTCGAAGAGATCATAAAAAGGAGGAAACGATATTATGAACAGAGTTGTAAGGACCATATTGATAATAGCGGTATGCCTGATCCCTGTCGGGGTCGTTGCGATGCTTGTAGGCTTTTCATTTGGAGGAAGGACAGGCTGGAGGTATGACTTTAGCAGCAGAAAGGCTTTAACCCGGGGGGAGGCCGTTTCGGAAACAGTAGAACTTAAGGATTTTGATTCGCTTAAGATAGATGTAACGTCTGCTGATGTGATCATCGAAAGCGGCGATTCATACCGTCTGGAATATAAGGTATATAAGGGTGAGGAGCCTGTCATAACGGAAGGTAACGGCTCGCTTACGGTCAAGCAGCCTACGACAAACGGGTTTATGGTTAATTTCGGATATGACGCGGGCGATAATATATATAAGATCACGGTACCCGGCAACAGTAAGGAGATAAGTCTTGATATAAAGTCTTCTTCGGGCGAGATCACGATAGACAGCGTGAATTCATCCGGAAAGATAGAAGCAAGTTCCGGAGACATAAGGCTTAATGATATTGAAGGCGCGGAGCTTAAGGTGAAAACCAGCTCGGGTGAGATCATCTGCAATAAGCTCACGGTCCCGGATGCGGGCTTCACTGCTTCATCGGGTATTGTCGATATAATGGAGATGAGCGCGGAAGATATAAGCTGCCACACATCTTCCGGAGATATAAGGATAAAAGGATCCACGGCCGCAAGTGTTGACTGCGAAGCTTCATCGGGTGAAGTCACCATAGAGCTTAAAGGTAATGAAGATGATTATTCATATGATCTTGATGCATCATCAGGAGACATCCGTGTAAACGGTCAGAAGTTTGATGACGACTACAAAAAGGATTCAAGCGGCGACAGGATGATAAGCGTAAAGACTTCAAGCGGTGATATAAAAGTCACGGTTGAATAAGAAAAAAGGACAAAAAAGATTCCATAAAACAGACTCCTTCGGGGGTCTGTTTTGTTTTTCCTGCCGGCTGATATATGATAGAATGGTACAGAAGATGCTAAACAGGATCATTAGAGCAAGAGGGATATTAAGATCATGATCAGGGCTGTGGTTTTTGATATGTTTGAGACTTTGGTCTCGCTTTTTGAGGGCCGGACTTACTTCGGGGAGAATATCGCCGAAGATGTCGGCATGGAGCCGGAGAGGTTCAGGAAGGAATGGCATGCAACGGAGCATGACCGGACCGTCGGAATATATTCGATCGAAGAAGGGATCGGAGTCACGCTTAAAAACCTCGGGATATACTCGGAAGAAGCGGTATGTCTTGCCGCCGGGAAGAGAAGGGAATCGCTTAACGATACTTTTTCAAATATTCCGGAAAAGTCACTTGAGCTTCTTAAGGAACTTAAGAGGAGAGGGATAAAGATCGGGCTCATAACAAATGCTTTTTCCGATGAGCGTGATTTTATAAGGGAGAGTGAGCTTTTCCCGTATTTTGATGAAGCGATGATCTCTTATGAAAAAGGGCTTTGCAAACCTGATCCGAAGATATTTAAAGAAATGATAAGAGCGCTTGATGTATCAGCAGAAGAGTGCTTATATGTAGGCGACGGCGGCTCAAAAGAATTGTATGCGGCAAGGGATGCGGGCATGCAGACCCTTCAGGCGACATGGTTTTACGGGATCGCTTTCGAGCCGCACATACCCTGTCACCCGCTGGCTGAATTCAGACAGGCGGATGACCAGCTTGGGATCATAAGATATATAGATGAAAAAGAACGTGACGATATGCTATACTGATTTAGGGATCATCCCTTAAGGAAATGACAGCAACAGACAAAGACAGGAGGAAAAATGAATGGATGAAAAGAAAACAGTAAACGGAAGCGAAACCGAAAAGAAAAAACTATCATTGGCGGGACAGATATTCATTGCTCTGATCCTTGCGATCATAGTCGGTCTTCTGATGCAGAATGCAGCTGATTTTGCGGCGGAGTACATAAAACCCGTCGGAACCATTTTTCTGAACCTTGTTAAGTTCATTGTTGCTCCCATCGTGCTGTTCTCAATAATGGCCGGGATAGTATCGATGAAAGATATAAAGAAGGTGGGAGCGATAGGCGGTATCACACTTGTTTATTATTTCTGCACTACCGCAGTCGCGATCACCATAGGACTTATAGTTGCCAATATTTTCAAGGGCAGTTTCCCCATGCTTGCTACGACAAGCTTAAGTTATGAGGCTCCCGAATCTTCATCTGCGATGGATGTTCTGGTCGGAATCTTCCCGTCGAATTTCTTAGTACCGATCACTGAAGCCAATATGCTGCAGGTTATCGTAATGGCGATTCTTATAGGTTTTTCGGTTATACTGCTCGGTGAAAAAGCAAGAAGGGCAGTGGAAGGCATAAACCTGTTAAACGAGATCTTCATGAAATGTATGGAGATGATCCTGAAGCTTTCCCCGATCGGTGTGTTCTGTCTGCTCACACCGGTTGTAGCTGCAAACGGTGCCGCTGTTATAGGTTCACTCGCAAAGGTGCTTCTTGCGGCTTATATCTGCTATGTATTACATGCAATAATAGTTTATTCACTGACGGTATCAACGCTCGGAAAGATGAGCCCCGTTAAATTCTTTAAGGGGATGCTTCCCGCTATCATGTTCGCATTTTCCAGTGCCTCTTCCGTAGGTACGCTCCCGCTTAATATGGAGTGTACACAGAAGCTGGGAGCGAAGAAGGAAGTTTCAAGCTTTGTTCTGCCTCTGGGCGCTACCATTAACATGGACGGTACGGCTATATATCAGGGTGTATGCGCGATCTTTATCGCATCCTGCTACGGCATAAATCTTACTTTCTCTCAGATGATAACAATAGTGCTTACCGCAACGCTGGCTTCGGTAGGAACGGCAGGTGTTCCGGGCGCAGGCATGGTCATGCTGGCAATGGTGCTTACCTCCGTAGGTCTTCCTATTGACGGTATCGCGCTGGTAGCGGGTGTTGACAGGATATTCGATATGGGAAGGACGACTCTTAATATAACGGGTGATGCATCATGTGCCGTGATCGTTTCACAGTTAATGAAACAGAAAGAGGATAAAAAGCTTAAAAACGCGTCTTAAAGTTCTGTCAGTATCTTGATAAGAAGAAGAGTCAGGACAATAAGGATTATGGGTTTGGTGATGCGTGTGCTTTCTTTCATCGCAAGTGAAGAGCCGGCATAATTACCAAGCATATTACATACAGCGGCTGCGAGCCCCAGAGAGATCAGTATGCTTCCGTTCATGATGAATACGACAAGGGCTGTTACGTTAGTCGCTGTATTTATTGCTTTGCAGTGGGCGTTGGCAGGAGCGATGCCCATTTTGGCAAGGACGGTAAAGGCTATGATAAGGAAAGTCCCTGTTCCGGGACCGTAAAGGCCGTCGTACAGACCTATAACAAGTGATGAGATGATCACGATAATAAGAGTTTTTGCGTCTGCTTTTACATCGGACTTACCGTTGTCCCGGAAAAGCTTTTTGTTAAGGACAAGAAACGCCGATACCGGAAGCACGATGAGCAGCAGTCCTTTCAGATATTTTTCGGATATGAGCAGGGACAGCCTGGCACCGAAGAATGAGCCGGTCATCCCGGCAATAACCGCAGGTACGGCTATTCTGACATTGATAAGCTTATTCTTTATAAAGCGGATGAGCGACAGAGAGGTCCCGCAGGTTGAGGAGAGTTTGTTGGTCGCGATCGCGTTGTGTATGGGAAGCCCCGCAAACATATAGGCAGGCAGGGATATAAGACCTCCGCCGCCGGCTATGGAATCAACGAATCCGGCTAAGAAAAGCAGCGGACATACGATAAGAAACTTAAGCAAGCAGATCACCTCGTCATCGGGTTTAATGTTATCTTTAACATGATATCCCAAAAGCTGCCCGATTACCAGTATTTAAATTTTGATGCGTGTGCGGTTTGAAAATGATAAAATAGATAAATACAGGAAACTGAAAGGATAAATAAGATGTATAAGAACATAATGTTTGATCTTGACGGAACACTGACTGATTCGGGAAGGGCCATAACTTCTTCTGTTGAATATGCCCTGTCGCATTTCGGATTAAAGGATCAGCCGAAGGAAAAACTGATGACTTTCATCGGACCTTCTTTATATGATTCTTTTACAAGGGAATACGGCCTTGTCGGTGATGAC
>JAEEGL013226559.1_pt1 | contig 12386 bp, 13 predicted proteins | sample 9134231 | NCBI WGS metagenome assembly JAEEGL01 (sample SAMN16246548, study PRJNA631951) | gut metagenome | biome: gut microbiome; feature: rumen; material: fiber-attached | host: Bos | place: Iran: Karaj | collected 2018-10 | reverse complement strand
GCCGTATCAGGAATCGCACATCTTGACAAGAACAGGCAGATAAACAAAACTGCAGAGTCGTACAACACCGCGAGCGCGATGAGGAGCCTATACGGCTTCGGCGACGCTAAGCAGCAGCAGCTTCTGGACGACTTCCTCTCGAAAAAGGCAGTCCTTCACACGGGCGGTACTGACGGTCAGGCTCAGACAGTTGCGCAGGATGGCGTGCGGCACATCTACCTGAACGAAAAGGAATCCGCTGACTGGAAGCTCGCCGGAATCACTCTTGGCCACGAGGCATATAGAAACGGTGAGGACGACGGAAAGGCAGGACAGAAAGCGGAGACGAATGTGGCAGTTGCAAAGCACACCGACATGATGACGCGCATGATGGGAGACTCGCTTTACAGTGACGCGATGAAAGAGCTGATTGGCGGAAACAAGAATTTGCAGAGTGATTTGATAGCAAGGACTCTAGGCGGAGAAATCTTTGACAAGTATGTGGACAGGGCGTATGACTCCAGCGCGGATTATTGGAAGCTGATGAATGACGGAACGCTCGTTCAGGATAAAGACGGCTGGCTTAGAGATGAGCAGGGACTCTACATAAATGAGGATGGTAGTCATACACCTGAAAGAAAGGCTAATACAATAGGTGCAGCAGGAATTGAGTCAGGTCTTTTGAATATTCTATTTGGTGAAAAACAGTCTGGTAGCGGTGCCATGAAGAATCATGGTAAAACATACAATGACTTCAGTCCGTTGGAACAAGTAATCTCTAATTACATCATGACGGATGCAGGAATAAGCAGCTACTATGATAAAGCATCAGAAATGGGAATAGAAAATACAAAATGGAACAGAGACGGAAAGGCTCTTAACATGGATCTGTTCATGGGGTATGCAGGTAATTCTGTAGCGACTTCGGTGTTTGCAAGATATTATGACTCTACAGTTGATGCTCAATATGACAAGGAAAATAATCTTGATGCAGGCATAACTGATACGCATGATGTAACAAAATCTGCTTCTAAGCGATTTGATGAACTTTATAAGGCTAAGTCTGAATTTTATTCCAGCATCGGCTCTTTCTTTGAATCTAGAGATACGAAAATTACAGGAGTGTATGGAGATTACATTCGCGATAAAGCTGGCAATCTCCTTACAAATTATAAACTTGATGATGGAAGAATTGTCTCTTGGAAGGATTTTTATCAGAGTTATGATAATTTGCATTACGGAATTGATTTAATAAAAAATTCAGGTTCTGATAATCTGTTATTGGGACTCTCTGGTAAGATTTGGAAAAATGTTTGGGATACTTCAGAAGGGTGGACTGTTCATTCCAATTATGGATACAAGTTTGAAAACAGTTTTATTTCGACAGGTATTTATGGTGAATATGGTCATTTAGCCAAGCAGTCGAATTTGCAAGCCGACATATTCTATAATGCAAATGATAAAGTCGGGGTATTTGGCGGAACTGGTAAAAAATCAACAGGAGATCATCTGCATTATTCAATTTATACGCAGAATTCCTATTATTCAGATTCAACCATGAGAATCCTTTTGGGAAAAAATTATAAGACAGGCTCTATGTATAACGGATCCTGGAGAACCGTTTATAATCCGACAAAACTTTATGAGAGGAATAAATAATGAAGAAAAAAATGTTTGTTTTATTATCAATTGTAGTCATTTTTATGTCATGCAGTTCTGAGAAAGAAGCAATGGAAAAATTAATAACTGAAAATGAGTTTTCATTTTGGTTAGTAAATCAAAATGGAACTTATGGCGGAGCCGTACAAAATGATCATGATGTTTGGAATTGTAATTTTGGAACTGATTTTTTTTATTTTGGATTTGATTCAAGGGAAATATTTGAAGACAAAGTTACCGTTTATTTTTTAACTTGTAATTTTATAGTATGTGGAGAACCATCTTATAGAGAATATGGATATCCTGAAAGAGGTAGTTTTTCTATTACCAAAAAACAAATTCAAAAACGTATCGACAATATTAAGAATGGAAATAATAAAGAAAATAATGAAATAATAAAGGATTCTATTTATGAAATACCAGAACAGTGCAAAGGATTAGTAATTGCAGACAATGTAAGAATTCGTCAAAGTCCATCCTCAAATTCAAGCGTGAATATAATAGGAAAATTAAATAAATTTCAGAAAGTTACCTTGTTAGGCTACAGTGATTCGGAAAAAATTGATGGTATGGAATCTCCTTGGTACAAAATACGCCTTGAGGACGGAACTGAAGGATGGATATTAGGGGGATTTGCAAAAAATTATTTTTCTGACGAAGACTTGCAACTTCTTTACAAGGCCTTTGAAGAAGAAGGCAGCGAATACACAAATCAGTTTATAACACCTGATAACTCATAAACATTTTGTAGAAAATTTTGTAAAAAAGTTGATAGGGGCATATTTTTGAACATAAAGTTAACATAAATACTGCGTAAGCGGGTTCTGTTCCACGGCGAACTTGGCTTTCCTGTTCAGAGAAAAACAAATCACATTCAAATTACATGAAAGAAAATGCCCCACGGATGGGGCAACCAGCCGGTAAAGCTGCGAGTTTTGTAAAAACTCGTCATGGCACGGATGCCCAAAGACTCCTAGCCGTTGGGCAGGTTCCGCTGGGAGCAGTATTTGTGATGCAAGAGAAAGCCATTTTGTTAATTATTTAAGAAAATCTCCTTAATTCTGAACAAACAAAAGTATTTTATCCTCAACAAAAGCCCGCCCGCCGTGGAGCACCGCCGAAGGCGTTGCCGGAACTTTGTTCCGGCAATGAAGCGAAAAGCGGAAGTGCGCAAGGGCGGCCAGTAAGAAAATGCCGCGCCTTATTTTTCAAAATAAGAGTCGAATTCTTCGTCTTCGTCTTTTATCTTGCTTTTGTTTTTTGGGCGTGAGCGGTAATTTTTATTTGCCTGATCCATTTTTTCAAAGCCGTCAAAATCATCGACAGGTGAGCTTGGAATGACGAGCGCTGAAATGATGTAGATTAAAAGTCCGCTTCCGCCTGCTACGAAGACTGCGATGAAAATAAGCCTGATGATTGTCGGATCGATGTCAAAATATTCACCGATTCCACCGCAGGTGCCGGTCAAAACCTTATTTTTGTTTGATTTAAAAAGTTTCTTTCCCATAGTTCAATTTCTCCGTCCTTAAAATTTATTAAACAAAACTTTTACTTCGCCCATGCTGCATTGGATTGAAAAGTGGTTTTCTTTTTTGTCTCCAGAATAATTCTGCGATAAACCGCTTCTTCTGTCTCTGTCAAACTTTACGGTTCCCATTGCGATTTTTGAATCGTAAGAATAATTCTGTGCGCTTGCATTCATCTTGATGTTGACGCTGCCCATCCTGCTTTCAACCTTTGTAAATCCTGAAAGCAGGCCTGAAAAACTAATGTTTCCCATGTTTGCACTTATAGCCGTCATATTTGATTTTATTCCGGAAATCTCAATATTTCCAGCGCTGACTTCTATCATTGTTTTCGCACTTGATATATTCAGCTGCTTTGATTTTATTTGTCCGGCTTTTAGATTGATTCTTGTATTGTCAAGATTTGCATCATCTGGAAGTGTAATCAGGATTCTTGGGGCGAGGTGCATCTTGTCATCATGGCTGAAGAATTTTTTCTTTGGAAATACCTTTCGGTTTTCGATAATCAAGGTTCCTGCATCATTGAGTTCACATCTCATGTCAATTGAGGCAATGCCACGGGTTTCGACCTTGTATTGTGAACCTGATTTTATTACGATGTTTCCGGTGCCTACTGCGATGCCGAGGTTCTTGACCTGGTTTTTCTCAAATGAAAAAGAAAGCCTCTCTATCTCATCAGAAAAAAATGTTTCTCCGCATGATTCCGCATCTTCCGCTGCGCCTTCGTTTTTTGTTTTTTGTTTCCTGCAGATTTTGCCGGAACACAGGTGAATTTTTCGATTATGGTCTTTGCCAGTTCCTCCGGTTCTCCAAGTTCACTGATTACTTTGTCATCGTCTTCTGCGTCATCAAAATAGTTTGAGTAATAGTCAAGTGCTTCTGACCTTTCCTCAACAGGAAGGGCTTGAATGCAGTTTTCAAGTTTCTTCAGGTATTGTTGTCTTGTCATAAATCTTCTCCCATTAATATGCCGTCAATGTTTTTCCGGTATTCCATCCAGCCGTTTCGATATTTGTCGAGCAGAATCATTCCGTTTGATGTTATTTTGTAATAGCGCCGGTTTCTGCCGTCAAATTCCATGTCATATGTCTCAAGACATCCGTCTTTTTGAAGCCGCCGTAAAACCGGATACAAAGTGCTTTCTGAAACATCAAGAACCTGCCTGACGTCCTGTGTGATTTTGTACCCGTAAGTTCCTTCTCGGGCTACGACGGCAAGCACAATGGCATCAAGCATTATTGTGCCTGTATTGAAATTCATTCATGCCTCCGTTGTGGTTTAGTTGATGCAATATTGTTTTGATAACTATACTATATTGTGTATAATATTATTCGTCAAGAAATATTTTGTTTTTTTCTGAATGTTTTTGTGGATTTGTTCACTTTTCTTTTTTCGTAGAAAGAGAAAATCTCTTGTGATATAATTGAGTCATGTCTATAAAATCTTTGAGAAAATTTTTGGATGATAACAAGGAAACCCTTCATTCTTTTTGTCCTTACAGGGTTTGTCCTCTTGGAGCGCATGTTGACCATCAGCTTGGTCTTGTAACTGGATTTGCCCTTGACAGGGGAACATCCTTTGATTTTGTCCCGAATGATGACGGCTCAATCGAAGTATATTCAGAGAATTTTGAGGGTGTGGCTCTCGGTCATGTAGATGATGAGTATGAGCGGGAATACACATGGGTTGATTTTATCTTTGGTGCCGTAAAAACCCTGCAGAAATCATACACGATAAAAAAGGGCTTGAAGGGCATTGTTTCAGGCTCTCTTTTGGGGGGAGGACTTTCATCTTCTGCAAGCGTCATTTTGACTTATTTAAAGGCTTTCAGCTCAATAAATGGAATCAAGCTCACGTCGCCTGAACTTATAAAACTTGCGATTGATGAGGAGAGAAACTGCATCGGCGTAAATGTCGGAAAGCTTGACCAGAGTTGTGAAGTTTACTGCCGTAAGGATCATCTCCTTTACCTCGACACAAAAACTGATTCTACGAAACTCATTCCGATTCCTTCTTCCATGCCGGAATTTGAGATAGCGGTTATCTTTTCTGGAATGGAAAGAAAACTTGCAGGAAGCGCGTACAATATGCGTGTTGATGAATGCAAGGCTGCAAGTTATGCACTCAAGGATTTTGCAAGAATGGAATACGGAAAATTCAATGAGACTTATCTTCGCGACGTTCCTGCCGGAATCTATGCCCAATACAAGGACAAGCTTCCTCCAAACTGGGCAAAAAGGGCAGAGCACTACTATTCGGAAGTTGACCGCGTAAAAAAAGGAATCAAGGCTTTTGAAAGCGGAGATTTGGTGTCTTTCGGAAAGCTTATCTTTGAGAGCGGACGTTCTTCCATCTATAAATACGAGACGGGAAGCGCTGAACTTAAGACCTTGCAGTCAATAATGGAAGATACGGACGGCATTTACGGCGGAAGGTTCAGCGGTGCCGGATTCAACGGTTGCGCAATGGCGATTGTCGATCCAGCAAAGAAAGAATCCATCCAGAAAAAAATAACCGATGAGTACTTAAAGGCTTATCCTGAGCTGACAGACAAATTCGCGGTTTATTTTTGCAAGACAGCCAACGGAATAGAAAACTAGGCGCATTTTATTTATTGAAGCGGAGCATTTTATGAAAAGCGTGATTCTTGCTGCAGGATATGCCACAAGGCTTTATCCGCTGACGGAGAATTTTCCAAAACCTCTTTTAAAAGTCGGTGAAAAATCAATTCTTGACCGCCTTATTGATGATATTGATTCAAATGATTTTGACGGCGGCATTACAGGTCACATAATCGTCTCAAATCACAAATTCATTTCTCATTTTGAGGAATGGAAATCATCGCGTTCCTTTAACAAGGACGTGACCATTTTGGATGACGGCTCGACGGAAAATGAAAACAGGCTCGGTGCCGTAAAGGACATTCTTTTTGCAGTTGAAGAATGCTGCATTGACGAGGAAATCCTTGTCCTCGCAGGGGACAACGTTCTTGATTTCAGCCTTAAAGATTTTATCCAGTATCAAAAGCAAAAAAAATCTGCCTGCATCATGAGGCATTTCGAGGGAGAAAAATCAAAGCTTCAGCGGACTGGGGTCGCGATTATTGACGAAAACGACAGGGTTATAAAGATGCAGGAAAAGCCTGCTGAACCGCTGTCAAACTGGGCGGTTCCGCCTTTCTATATCTACACAAAAGAAGACCTCCCTTTTATAAGACAGGCCTGCACCCCTGACAAGGACGGAAAATCCCCGTGCGAGACCGATGCTCCGGGAGATTTCATATCATGGTTTTGCTCGATAAGGAGCGTTCATGCATGGCAGATGTCAGGAAAAAGATTTGACATTGGAAATCTTGAAAGCCTTGAAAGCGCCAGAAAACTATTCAAGTAAGTACTTTACGAGGCCTTCGAGGTCTTCCTTTTGTTTTTTTGAGACTTCCCTGTAACGCTCAAACGCTTTTTTTGAGAGTTCCGTGTAAATTCTTTCGTCGAGAAGCTGCAGGATTCTGTTTTCGATTTCCGAGACAGAGCGCGGGTCAAAGTATAATGCCGCGTCATGCAGCACTTCCGGAATTGATGTTGAGCCGCTTGAGGCTGACGGAACGCCGTATTTCATGGCCTCCACAGGCGGATAACCGAATCCCTCGTTGAGTGTCGGATAGATGAATGCGTACTCATTTTTGGTGAGGATTTCAAGTGTCGTGCGGTCCACGTAGTCGAGCAGGAGGAAGCTTTCTTTGTTGCGTATGTTTTTTTCAAAAATCTCTTTGTGAGTTATTCCTGTTACGACAACCTTAAAATCTTTTGCAAAACCCTTGCAAATCAGGTTGTCAAATGCCCTTACAGCCCTGAGCGCATTCTTGTTCCATCGTGCCGCGCTTGTAATCAGAAAAAAGCGTTTTTTCGTAAGGTTCAGCTCTCTTAAAGTTTCTTCTTCAATCTGAGTTGAGATTTCTGCCGGACAATAATCGTCAAGCTGAGAAAATGTAGGGGAGGCAAAGACCGGAATGTTCTTGTCCTTTACCTCTGGATAAAATGATTTAATTGAGAAAAGCGAATGGTTAGAAATCGTTATAACGTTTATCCGGCTGTCAGTTACAAGCCGTCCGTTTATCGCATGAAGTTTTTTGAGGTAATAATTCCTTGCAATTCCCATAAAAAGAGTGTATTTGATTTTTTCCTTTAGTGATGTCGCATATTCAAGCATTATATCATCAAATGGAAGCTCAAGCGTCCTCAGTCCGTGTACTGTTGCATAGACCTTTGTTTTTTCCAAAGGAATGTTCTGGTTTAAGTTGAGCATGGCAGAATAAAATCTGTCAGGTTTTTCCTGCTCAATGATTTTTGAAACTGCAGTTTCCTGTATGTCAAACAGAGAAATGCCTTTTTTTCTGCAAAGTTCCTTTATGTCCGGGTTTATGTATGAGGAAGAGTCATAGTAGCAGATAAGGTCAACATCCTTTTTGTGATGAGAGGAGAGGGAAAAAAAAACAACTTCTCCGTATGCACCGCCCCCGTGGAACTTGCTTTCTGGAGACGGCTGGGTTGCTGTAAGATCGTAAAGTAACTTCATTCTTTGCTTTTCCCAAAACTGATTTTAAAGCTGCGGATTTTTGAGGTAGATGTAGTAAAAATCATCATTTCCGTAAATCGTGTGGTAATAAGTATCCACAAGGACAGGAAGGCTGCTGATTTTTTCTTTAAGCTCAGGAACATAATCGAGCATTGTCACAGGAACTTCTGAAACAAGGTTTACATTCATATTCCAGTCTTTTATGAGGTATTCTGTCAGTCCCGGAGAATTTCCTGCTATGAGGTGATAGTTGTTCCACTCCATGCGGGTTTTTGCTGCCGGACCATAGTTTCCGCCGATAAACACGTCCACACTCTTGTCTGTCTTTAACAAGCGGCTCAAATCCTCAAGCAGAATGGTCATTCTGAAATGCTCGTAGTCCTGCTGCTTATCGTAGAAATTTCCGAATACGTTTGATGAGACTATGAATCCGTATGTAAGGGCAACTACGACTGCAATATTGATTTTTTTGAGCAGAGTTGATTCTTTAAGGGCATGAATATTGAAGAGGCTTATAACCGAGACAAAAACATCGATTCCCATAAATGCCCTGTACTGAATTATCGGGTTTGCAAGGACAAGGTAGCAGCCAAACGAAAGCAAAATCATAAGGAATAATGCGACAAAAGTGAGCAGAAGCGTGAGTGCCCTGTTGATTTTTGTGATTTTGAGGACCGAAAAAGGAAACAAAACGATAGAAATTATAGTAAAAAACTTGAGCCAGATGTTTCCATATCCTGTTACGAGCATTGAAAAATAGTTCCTGAGGTTTTCTGCAAAAGTCACTAAAATCGTTCCAGACATTTGTGAGGAATGATTTAAAAGCGGATCCCTCTCAAAAGTGTTCATGAAATAGCTTCTGAATATGGCGAGCGTGAGTGCATAGCACAAGACTGACTCCAATACAAAAATGAAGATTTCTTTTTTATCTTCACCAGCAGAGGCTTTTTTTAATGTCAGAAAAATTGCAAGGATTATGTAGATTGAGTTTGCTGCCTGATAAGACGTGCACATTACGAACAGGCTGAACACTGACATTATCGCAAAGCTTACTCGTTTTCTTGAAAAAAGGAACGGAACGACGCCAAAAAGCATGGCAATCGCCATGTACGGACAGTCAAATTTGTAGGCAAAATTCGTGTTGTAAAACGGAGTGATAGCAAAAAAAGATGAGGCTGCAAGCGTCAGTAATGTGATTTTTCTGTCAGTTACGAGATTGGCAAGAAGATATGCCGTCACGCTGAGGATTGCGATTGTCCAGAGTTGGGTAAGTGGAGAAATGTCATTTATGAAGAAATTTGTATGCAGAAAAACAGCCAGAGACTCTGATATAAAGCGGTTCCATCCAATCCAGGCCTTGTGACCAGAGTAGACACGCCTCATGTCGTCTGCATAATCGTAATTTGTCCTTATCAATGCAAAATAACTTAGAAAAAGGATTCCTGCAATTATAAGAAGATTCCTTACGGCAGTCTTGGAACAGAAAGTTTCCGTGATGATTTGTTTTGCGTCCTGTGTGATTTCCTTTCCTTTCTTGATGTAAATGAAAAAATAAAGGAATGCTCCCATTGCGGCAAAGAAAAACATCGTGTGAAGCAGGATATTGTCCCATTTTTCAAAATTCCTCAGGGAGCGGTGCAGCAAAACCTGCATGAGTGCGATTACAGCGTTTCTCGAAAGCGGAATGGCGCACAAAATACATGCGGCTATAAAAAGAATGAGTAAAGTGCGGAAAGAAAAAATTCTATAAAAAATTGGATTTTTTTCCTGTTTGATTTGTTCCATGCGTTCAGTCTTCCTTTTTAGATTTGAATACAAAAAAATTTGAGAAAATGAAATTTATGACCATTCCACACAGGATGCCGATTCCCTGAGGAACGACCTGAATGGAATAAACTTTTCCTGATAGAGTCAGATTCCAGTCAAAATAGTGCAGGAGAATTGAGAAAATGCAGAAGTTAACGGCATAGCCGAACAAGGAACCTGCAAGAAATTTTGCCCAAAGCCTTACGGAAAGTTTTTCTCCGTTGTTTTCGACTTTAAATGTCCAGAGATGATTTATGCAGTAGTTTTGCGTGCATGAGATTAAAAAACAGGCCGCATTTACTGCGTGCGGCTGAAAATGCAGAAAATCCGCAAAAACCATGAAGAGAATGAGGTTCGTTACTGTTCCGAGTCCCCCCGTAATTGCGAATCTGAGTATTTTCTTAAGCATTGCGGATTCTCCATACTGCCTTAACTGCTTCCATAAAGATTCCCTTGCTCATTTTTGAGACTCCTGCAATGCGGTCAGGGAAAATGATAGGAATCTCCTTTATTGAGCATCCGGCTTTGTATGCCTTGTATTTCATCTCAATCTGGAATGAGTAGCCTTTGGAGATTATAGTGTCGAGGCCGATTTTTTCCAGGGCTTCTTTCTTCCACATGTTGAATCCGCCTGTCAGATCCTTTACAGGGCAGCCGAGAACAATCCTTGAATAGAGAGAGCCGCCTTTTGAAATGAAGTTTCTGAGCCATGACCAGCCCTCAACGGCTCCGCCTTTTATGTTTCTTGAGCCGATTGCAACGTCATTTGTCTGAATTGCATCATAGAGTTTTGGAAGGTATTCCGGTTTATGACTGAAATCAGCATCCATTTCACAAAGAACGTCATAACCTCTCTCAAATCCCCACTTGAAGCCCGTAATGTATGCGTCTGCAAGACCTGATTTTTTTGTCCTCTCAAGCAAAAAGAGGCGGGAGCTATTTTGCGCCTGCATTTCCTTGACAGCCTTTGCTGTTCCGTCTGGAGAGCCGTCATCAACCACAAGAATTCCTGCCTCTTGAGGAATCACTTTTAATACTTCTGGAACGATTTTTGTAATGTTGTCGATTTCGTTGTATGTAGGTATTATGACCAGTAATTTCATGATTTATTCCTTCTTTTTTTATTTTGCAAGATGTTTTGGTGCTGGATGACGCAAAGTATACTGCATCCACCACAATTTTGGAAGATAACGCATGAGAGCCTTTTTTAATCCTTTTGCTTTCAGTGTTGAGGCGTATTCCTTAAAGGTCTCATAGTTTCTGTGAGTTATTGAAAGGTTTATGAACCAGATCTTTTTCATCTCATCAAAATCTTCCCGTGAGATTGAGCCAAGACCATACTTTGATATTACGTATTCGTGGATATCCATTATTGACGAGGCAAAACTCAATGCCTTCTCAAATTTTCCTGAATTGCTTATTGAAGACGACATTACCCTGTAAGATGCAAGTTTTTCATGCATGAAAAAACATTTTGAGGCGTAAGCGATTGAAAGCCATGTCGCCCTGTCGAAAGTCTGGAATTTTCGCTCGATGTAATCATCAATCGTGCAGTATCTGTCAAAAACGCTTTTCCTGAAAATGATTGTAACGGCACCTATTGAGGCAAAGGACATTAAAGAGTCGTACCATTCTCCATTTTTTCCGATGTCAAAATCCTTGATTACTTCGCCAATCTTATTTCCGTTTTCGTCAATCGTTATGTAATCGGAGCAGATTAATCCGTAATCATCGTGGTGCTCCATAAATGAAACCTGCTTTTGAAGTTTTTCTTCATCAGACCAGATGTCATCGCTTTCCAAAATCGCAATGTATTTTCCACAGGATTGCTCAAGAAGAAATTTGTAGCTTTTTAAAAGCCCCTGATTTTTTTCGTGTGTGAAGAGCCTGATTTTCTGAGGATATTTTTCTGCATATTCCCTGGCAATTGACAGCGTTGAGTCCGTGGAGCAGTCGTCGTTTATTAAAAGCTCCCAATCATATTCTGTCTTTTGGTTGAGTGCCGACTCTATGGCAAGACTTATATATTTTTCATGATTGTATGTCGGCATTAAAATAGAAACCGTCTTCTGCATCTTTATACCGTCTCTTCTGATTTTTCTTTTTTCTGAATGGCAGAACGTACTTTTTCATAGAATGAATCTGTATATGGCTTTAAAAGGCGTTCTATTCTTTCGATTACAAAATGGTCAAAGGCCGCGCAGATTGTAAAAATCACTATTACGTTAAAAATCGCCTTTGGTATGAAGTACTGGCTTTGTATGTCAAGCTCGAACAGAAAAAGCCTCCAGAGTGAACCTGTCATCGCGTTTGCGTGAAGGAGATAGATTGAAAATGTGGTTCGTGAAAGCGTGTTTACAAAGTTATTCTTGAAATTCAAGTTGTGGAAAATGCTGAATATGCTGATAGTGCAGAGTGAAAACATGATTCCGTTGAGGAATGTCTTTTCAAGAATGTGAAAGAACATGTTTTTTGAGGAGTAATGAGCGTAATGGATGTTTTCGAGTGCCGTAAGTATTATGAGCAGGAGAGTCAGTGGAATCAAAATGGCATTGTGCCTTATTTTGTGCTCGCTCTGCTTTACGTGAAGTGCAAAAAATCCTCCGAGCGCATAGTTCAATACGGCTCTCTCCATGTGGACGTAGCGAAAATTGAATGAATTTGCCATCGTGTAAAGGGCGAGCATCACAAAAAGGAAAAAAACATAGCCTTTCTTTGAGAGTGAATTCAATAGCGGATTTAAAATCGGAACAAGGATAAAGAGAAGGACGTATGCCGTCACAAACCAGAACTCATTGCTCGTAATCGGGTTCGAAAAGTGATGGACTGCAAGTCCAAGATATC
>JAEEGL012972388.1_pt1 | contig 12386 bp, 10 predicted proteins | sample 9134231 | NCBI WGS metagenome assembly JAEEGL01 (sample SAMN16246548, study PRJNA631951) | gut metagenome | biome: gut microbiome; feature: rumen; material: fiber-attached | host: Bos | place: Iran: Karaj | collected 2018-10 | reverse complement strand
AATTTCGGCCTGTCCATTTATGATCCGAATATCCGCCTTAATACCAACAATTACAGCCGCAGTCTGGAAGTCCTGTATTCTACGGAGGACGGTGTCTCCTATAACCGCGATCTGTTCCCTTCCCGGGATCTGGTTCCGGGTTACGACGCAAACGGTGCGAATCACCTTTATGTGTTCCTGCCGCTGCATGAAGCAGATGAAGCCTATGGTTATGTGATCTTCCGGGATTGTATGGAAAAAGTAGAAAACCATTTCCTGCAGACCTATCAGAGTCGTATGGGGCTGGTATTTGATAAATTCCGCCATGCCCTGAGTCTGGACCAGATCAACAAGCGGCTGCTGGACCTGATGCGCCGCGATCCGCTGACCAATGTCAGCAACCGTATGGCCTATGAGGATAAGGAAAAATATCTGCAGTCGCTGATCAATTCGGATCCTTCCGCCGAATTTGCGATCGCTATGTTTGATGTGAATAATCTGAAACTGATCAATGATACCTACGGACACGATGCCGGCGACGGATATCTGATCCGCGCCTGCCATCTGATCTGCAACATCTTCAAGCACAGTCCGGTCTACCGCGTCGGCGGTGACGAATTTATCGCCGTACTCACCGGAAACGACTACGAAGAGCAGGAAGAACTGCGAAAAGATCTGGGGCATCATATGAGTCCCTACTCCAACCAGCTGCCGCTGCCTTCCGACTATGTTTCCATTGCCTGCGGAATCTCATCCTTCCGGCCGGATACCGATCTGTCCGTGCAGGATGTGGTCAAGCGCGCTGACGAAGAAATGTACCGGGTAAAAGCCGAGATGAAGGGAACGGCCCCCAGATAAGGTCAGTCCCACCAATAGGCGTCATAGATGGCATCAATATGCCCCGCCGTCACATCCACGTCGTAGACACCGTTTAAGGGCTTGCCCATGGCTTCATACTGCTCCGGCGAAAACCGCAGACACCTCCAGAACCAGTCGATGGGCTTATCTCTATCCTCGTAGAAATCAAAGATCGCCGTATCGCACTCAGGCGCAAATGCCGTATCGTAATCCAGCACCAGACTCGCCGGCTCCGATACGTTTCCGTCCGCATCCTTAAGCAGCACATCTTCGATCACGAGGGTCTTTCCGTAATCATGCACCTGTGCGGGATCACTGATCTCCAAGCTGTACCGCCCGGTATCTCCGGGCCAGGCAATATCCCATGACCAGGTCCAGTCATTCCCCGTTTCTCCGCAAAAGGGATAGGCCGTAACAAAGCAGAAACCATCCATTGCCGCCCCTGCAACCGCTCCCGGTTCGGGCATCACGCTGTCCGGTGAAAGCACAAATTCCGTGATCCCGTTATTCGTGAGAATCGCATCGGCCTGCAGATCATACCCTGTCGAATTTACATTCCGAATTTCCAAAAGATACATAAACATATCCGGAACCGCTACCTGATCCAGGATCTGATCGCATGCGATACCGCTGCGCACCGCAAATGCCCGCAGGTCTTCCGCATTCGACATAATGTATCTGCCTTCCAGCCCGTCCATATAGCCGCAATGAATACTTTCCATTGCCACATCATCTTTTGTATAGATTTCTACTGTCGGTACGTTGTTGATCGCCAGTTTCTCAAAGTAATAATCCCACAGCTGCCCGGCATAAAAGTCTTCCGATGTCTCGGTATAATCACCGATGGCTCCGCACTTCACCATCTCTCCGGTATCTGCATCATAATAATACAGCGCTTCCGTTCCCGCATCATATGCAACCTGCTTCCGGACGATCTCGGCTGTCGGGTCGATGCTCTCACCAAGCCGGTAGAGATCCAGCACGGCATCCTCTCCCACATTAAACTTTTGCACCGCATTCTCGCGGATCAGCTGCAGCTTGTCGTGCAGATCTGCTATATCCGTGTAGATATTACAATCATCTGCCTTGGACAGATCATAACCGTATACATTCCCGGCAGTATCAATAAATAACCCCCTGTCTATGGTATAATCCGCCAAATTCATTTCCCGGAATACCACCAGGATCTCATCCTCCGGTATATCTTCCGTCGAAATCTCCGGTTCCGGTTCGCTGATGTTTTCCGATGCCGTTATCTCCTCCGTAGTATTTTCCGGTTCCGGCTCACGTTCCTTTTCTCCGCAGGCTGCCAGAAAGACTGCAGAAAACACTGCCAGTCCGCGTCCTGCTGCATTCCGGATCACCGGTATGGGTTTGATCTTCTTATTTTTCATAGTTCCCCTCATATCGCTGTATTTAACCTGCCGTTTTTCGGTAATGCGGCAGTTTTGTCATCGCCGCAAAGGCAATGACCACACCGATGGCGCAGACCACGCTGCCGGTGACCAGCATACTCTTCATTCCCAGATGGTCCAGGATGAATCCGCTGATCAGGTTGGAAAAGACCCCGCCCATGGTGATCGCACTCGTGATAAACGCCTGCCCCTTTACCTGATCCGCTTCCTCCATCGTATTGCTCACATAATACGCCGATGCCGGGATAAACACCGCATAGGCAAACAGCTGAAAGGACTGGCTGATATACATCGTTGCCATATTGGCAGCAAATAAAAGAATCAGGATCTTCACCAAAAACGCCGCTCCGGAAAAGACCATCAGTTTCTGCGGCGCTATCTTTTTTAAGACGATCCCGATCAACGCCATCACCGGAAGTTCGAGGATTGCCTGCAGGAAGTTGGCATACCCCAGCTGCGCTTCTCCGCCGCCGAGATTCCGGATGATCTGGATCATAAAATCATTGATCATATTGTGCGCAAAGAAAAAACAGATCGTTCCGACCAGAAACAACATATATGCCGGATACTTTCTGATAAAAGCAGCCATACCGCCGTTGTCTTTCGCTTTTGGACTATTTTCAGGATCTGACGACGCCGCATTTTCCGGCTTTTTAAAGAAAAAGATCAGTACCGCGGAAAACAGCATTGCCACAATGTTTACGATCAGCAGCAGGCTGACGCCGTTTTTCTCTACCGCTTTTCCGATGATCGCCGACGTCACTGCAAAACTGGCAGAACCCAGGCCTCTGGCCAGACCGTACATAATGTCGGCGCCCGCCTTCTGATACTCAAAGCAGAGTGCTGTCATCACCGGCTGATACGCAAACTGGATCATATAGATCAATGCATAAATGATAAATACGGCGATCTTGCTGCTGTGAAGAAACATCAAAAGCAGTGAGCCGATCCCGATGATCGCAACGCAGATCATGATAAATCTGCGATTGGTCAGCCAGCCCGGCCTGTCGATAATATCCGCGGCGATCGGCTGCACAACCGCAGAAACAATATTGGCGACCGCGAGCAGGACGCCCACCTCCGCATTGGAAAATCCCTGCTCCAGCAGATAGACTGCCGCACAGGCATGGATCGTACAGAACGCAGCAAAATAAGTTGCATTCAGCAGAATATAACGCAGCGTCCAGAATTGTTTTTTATTTGTATTCACGCGAAACTCTCTCTGTAACAAACCGGAAACGCTTTGCGTTTCCGATTTGTCACCTTTCTCTTATTTTCGTTTTGTAAAGCCCAAAGGGCTGTGATAATTCAGTTTGAAAACGTATCCCGGAATGCCGTAAAGTTCGCACTGTCTTCCGGCCCGTATACCGCAAAACAGATATTGGAAAAGCACTCCTCATATTTTTCATCCACCAGGATCGAACGGAAGTATTCGGATACCGTCTGCGGATCGTGGCCGAATGCGCCGCATCCCCACGCACCCAGGATCAGGTTTTTATAGCCATTGCGCATCGCAACATGCAGCATGATCCGTATCCTTCGTTTCATGGTTTCTTCGATTGCTTCCTCCGCGATCTTTGCCGCTTCCTTCTTGCGGTTTGGTGCCGGCGTAGTCAGTACCGAAACCATATAAGGCTCTTCCATCAATACGCCCTGCGCATCACGGAACACACACACCTGCGGAGACAGCAGCATATAGTCAGATGCCAGCGGCCGGAACTTGTTATATCGATACATCAGCGATGCAGTCCTGGAGGTCAGCGAGGTGTACAGGGTACTGTTTCTGCACAATGACTCCTCCTGTGCCGGTGCCCCGGTCAGAAAGCCGCCGCCCGGCGTTACGGCATTCGCAAAGTTCATGACAAACGGATTGTGATACCGCTTTGCCGCCTGATAGGAATCTTCATTCGTCACTTCAATATGGCAGGCAGTACCTTTCTGATACTCTCCGATCCCTTTCTGAATGAAATAAACGCCATCATCCGGAGCCGTCAGTTCCCCTGCCGCATAATCCGCTTCCGGCAGTTTGATCGTCTTTCCGCCGCAATGATAGGAGCCTTCCTTACAAATCTTTATGGTCTCTTCCGCGATGCTGCGGTTCTTCTCCCGCAGCTGCGGATCTTTATACCAGGGCGCGACATTGGCAGATGCAGAAGTGTCTGCCGATGTCGCTGTGTTTTTCGATACTGCCGTATTCACGGTGCTGTCGGAAGATTTGGAACGCTCGGGTGCATCTGTCTGTTTCTGTTCTGCCTCTGTATTCTCCGACCGGCTCGCATCCAGCGCTGCCAGCACATCGATATCATCATCCTTTGAGGACGCTGTCTTCTGATCCGCTGCGGTATTTTTGCCGTTCTTTTCCCGTACCACCAGTCTTCCTGCCAGGATATCCTTGAACTGATCCGTCTGCGCCCATTCCTCACATTCCAGTGCACGGACTGCAGTCAGCGGATGGCTGCTGTTTGCCATATACATAAATTCCAGTGTCTTATCCCAGCCGTTATTCTTTACGATCTCACGGTATTCCTGTGCCTGCCGCATAAACTCTTCCTTGTTCGGCTCCACGGAAAAACGATCATCGTATCCCGCAAAATACATGCAGGCCGTAGACATCTTTTCGGCTGTTCCGTCGCACAGAACTGCCGCGCGGTCTGCAGAGAACTCGCTGCAGCGCATCCAGTAATAAAAAGCCACCTGCATCGGAATGGTCAGCAGAGATCCGAACGGAAGGAACGCACTGGCCGCCGTCGACGCGCCGCTCAGCACGATCCGTCCCATCGTCGAATACAGCTGATGATGACACGCAATGTGTCCGCACTCGTGTGCCAGCACGGTCGGCAACAAATCCTCCGGCAGTTTGTTGATCAGTCCGGAAGTCATCACGATGAACGGTTTCTCGTCTCCGGCCGTATAGGCATTCGGATTGTCATTCATCTCCAGATAAAGATCCGGTATATCGATCCCCAGTTTTTCACAGATCGGCGGAAGCATATTGTAATACTTCGGAAACTGTTTTTCCGAAATGCGGATATGACTGGAAAGATTCACGATACGGTACTGCCGCTCGCTGAACACTTTCATAAATGCCTTTACCATCTGCGAGAATCCCGGGATCGCTTTTAAAGCTCCCAATGCCGCCTTGTCAGACTCATGCACATACAACCTGGAATCAATTGTCATTTTTCTTTCCTCCTGCTTATTGTAATCTGCAATGCTCTTTCGCATTGCACTACTGCAAAAACCACGAGAGCTGCCCGTGGTTTCCATCTCTTATTTCCATTCCAATTCCCCCACCATGCGTTTAACATACTTGCTGATGCGGTATCGCTCCTTCCCCTGCGTACGCTCGCCGTATTCTATGGCGTCTACGGGGCAGTTCTCAATGCATGCCATGCAATGGGCGCAGGAATTCTTCCACGCCGGTTTGTTATACAGCATCACGATATTGTTCTTCGGACAGAGACGCTCGCACTTTCCGCAGCTGACACATTTGTTTGTTGCATGAAAGGGCGATGCCGGCTGCTTGTATTTGAGCCAGACCGGATGAAACGGGAGCGTGACCAGAATCTCCAGCAGAAATACATGGCGCGCATGCAGTTTCTGCCGTGCACGGATCCGCTCCACCACCTCCGGGATCCTGTCGTAAGAATCCTTTATTCGTTCCCTGTTTTGTTCTGCCGTGAGCATGGGATAATGATCGCTGACCAGATAATTCCTGGGCATACGAAATTCCGCCCGCCCCATATACACTTTATTTTTATGACGCATGATCTGTTTGGCCAATGGTCCCGCAATCCCGGTATACCCGCCACTGGTGAAAATGAAATATACCTTCCGGTTTCCGGCCAGTTTGACCTGCTGCAGATAATCCGTCAGAAACTGCGGCATCTCACACACATAGATCGGCGAACAGATCACAAACGGTTTCTTTGAGCGTATCAGTGTCAGATCGTTTCTTCGTATCCGTTCCAACAGATCCAGACACTGATCGTCCAGCCGGTCCGCGATCTGCTTTGCAATAAATTCCGTATTTCCTGTTGCCGAGTAGTATAATACCATGCCGCTGTTTCCTTCTTATCTTTTTACTTTTGATTCAGTTCTTCCGACAGTCGTTCCATCCCGTCGATCACTTTATCGCAGAAAGCATCAAACTCCGGATCCTCTTCGTACTGCTCCGGATGCGAGAGTACATAGTCCAGCGCGATGCGTACACCTTTATGGAACGGTACATTCGTCGTCATCTGCGGAACCAGCCGTTTTAATTTGCTGTTGTCAAACACTACCGATACCGCCTTGTCTCCCAGAAGACTTCCGGTAAAATCAAAGCCATACGCCGCATCCGCCTTGCTCAAAAACTCACTGGACACATGATATGCTTTCAGTTCCACGCCCAGTGCATCGGCGATCGTCTGATAGATCTGGTCCCAGCTCAGCACTTCATCTCCGGTGATCTGAAATGCTTCACCGATAGCATGACGGTTGCCCATCAGGCCTGTATAGCCGATTGCAAAATCACTGTTGAAGGTGACATGCCACAGAGACGAACCGTCGCCCTGAATGATCACCGGCTTGCCCTGCTGCATACGCCGGATCACCTGATAAAAACCTTTTTTCCCATGCACACCCAGCGGAACATTTCTTTCATCGTAGGTGTGGGAAGGCCGTACGATCGTAACCGGGAAGCCTTCTTCCCGATACTTCTTCATCAGGAATTCTTCACAGGCGATCTTGTTCCGGGAGTATTCCCAATACGGATTGGCCAGCGTGGTTCCTTCCGTGATCACATAGCCTGCCGCCGGCTTGTTGTATGCCGAAGCCGAACTGATAAAGATATACTGGGCCGTCCTGTCTTTGAACAAACGGTAATCCCGTTCCACCGCCTGCACATCAAAAGCGATAAAATCGCTTACGGTATCAAAGTGCATCCCATCCAGTTTTTTCAGCACATCCGCCTCATCGTTAATGTCCGCCGTGATCTGATGAATGTTGGCCGGCACCTCATTTTTACGGCTGCCGCGGTTCAAAAGATATACCTCCCACAACGGATCCTCCGCCAGCCTCCGGATGATCCCCATACTGATGGTTCCGGTTCCTCCGATAAACAATGCCTTCATTTTGCATCCCCCTTTGCATTTTTTGTTATTTGCCAGCTTTTACTTTTGCTTTGTTCTCATACATTTTTTCATCCGCACGCTTGTACATTTCGCGGAACAGACGACCGGTCTCGTTTTCTCCCTGCTGCCGCATCTTCCCAAGTTCCTCTTCCCCGACGCATGCATATCCGGCAGCGAAACTGATCTGCACACCGCCTCTGTCCCGGTTTTTCTTATCGCATGCCTGCCGCAGCTGCTGCATCAGTTTCTCGTGATCAACGGCCCCCAGTTCCGGATACACAACGATAAATTCGTCGCCGCCCATACGCGCTACCACACCGTCTTTGGAAAATACCGACTGTAACAGATCCGCAAAATCCGTGATCAGTTTATCTCCCTCCGCGTGACCATACTGATCATTTGCTTTTTTCAGGTCGTTCAGATCAAAATTCACGATGCCAAACGGTCTGGGATTTTTAACAATCTCGCGTTCCAGATCGTTGATCTTCTGCCTGTTATATACCCCGGTCATAATATCTTCGTAAGCCAGCTTTTCCAGCACTTCGTTCTTGGCCTCTGCCGGCATGGTCCGCTGCTGCGAATTAAAGAAGTCAATGATCACGGAAAGAGCAAAGATATACAATCCGATCAGAACGATGCTTTCAAAATCACTGTTCTGAACATTGACATACTTGTAATACAGATAGCGCCCGAATTCGATCATCGATACGATCACGAGCAGTACCGTACCCACCAGCATCTCCTTGTGTATTCCCTGCTTGTAAATCCCCTGCCGTTTTTTCACCCGGACCACACTCATCGTAAGGACATAGATCAGCGTGGTAACGATCAGGATATGCCCCACCAGCAAAACCTTGGGCAGATGCACGATATCCAGAAAATGCAGGAAAAGTGCAATGATCGGGAACGCCACTTCCACAGCAATCAGTACCGGGAAGAGGTATCGGTTCTTCCCTTCGTAGTTGTAATAAAAATCATCCGCAAAATACATCGAGAAAAACACCGGCGCGGCATACAGGGAAAAATACTCCACATAGCCTTTCAGCGCCAGGTGATTGCCGGCGAACAGTTCGATCAGATTGCTGATGCCGAAGGACCAAAGCGCGATAAAGATAAAGGAGATCGCCATCCAGATCAGATTGCGGATCTTCGGGTTTCGCCGGATGAACAGAAATCCCACGACGATCACCGTAGCCGAAAGCAGTATTACAGAGCAGCTTACGATCAGCTGGATCCGCTTGTCACCGATGATCCCGTCGTTGAAACGATCGGCATTGCAGATCGACGGGATACGGATCTTGCGGATCTCACCATCCTCCTGCACCATCTGCGCTACCGTCAGTGTCCGTCCCTCGTAATCCGACGGCAGCGGTACCGTAAGATAACCATAACCGTACATATGCTGCGGCTTCTGTCCGTACTCGTAAAGTAATTCTCCGTCCAGAAATACCCGCACCGAAGAATGTGCCACAAACAGACGGATCACCGGTGCTTCGAGATGTCCCTGCAATTTTGTGGAATAGATGAGCAGTTCACCCTTTTGCATATCCGGAAAAGTGAACTCCCTGAGATCCACATCGTTAAACAATTCTCCGTTCACATTCACATCGTAATGCTGATCCTGCTGCAGTTTGATCTCTCCGACATCCGTTCTCTTCATGCTCGCATAGATCAGTCCCAGCAGGAACATCGCTAAAAGGCCCACTACGATACTCAGGTAGGATCTCCGGTTCTCTTCATTTCTTGATCTTTTCTTCATTTTGTCCAATATCCTGGTCATCCGTATTCCTCTGATCGGCTCAGACTGCTTATTCTTCCGAAAATTCTTCTGCGTTCACCAGTACCAGTTCATCCGCTTCATTGCGCATCACCACCAGGCGTTCTCCGGGCTGTATCCCAAATGCATTTCTGGCGCCTTCCGGTAATGTGATCCGGCCCTGTTCGTCTACTTTGACAATACCGTATACCTGCTCATCCATCTTATCCTATCCTCAATTCTCCGTCGTGAGCTTCCCGCATTCTGCCTACCAGATCGTACGTCCGCCATCCAGTACAACGGTTGCGCCGGTCATATAGGTGGCCGCATCCGATATCATATACAGGATCGTGCAGACATATTCATCCGGCCGGCTCATACGGCCGAGCGGGATCAGCTTGCTGATCTTTTCCTGAAACTCCGGATCCTGCCCATTTTCGAGGCTTGCGGGGCACAGGGTATTCACGCGGATTCCTTTTTCCGCCCAATAAACAGCAAGATACTTTGTCATACCGATCAGACCATGTTTTACCACGGAATACGAAACCGGCTTTACGATCTGCTCTTCTTCCGGCAGACCTTCCTTCCGGTAGATCCGCTGATCCGGCGAGATCAGGCCGTAGTCCGATGAGATATTGAGTACCACGCCGCTTTTCTGCTTTTCCATCACTTCACCGAATACCTGGGCGCAGAGCATCGCACCGGTCAGTCCCACCGCAATGTCCTGGTTCCACATATCCACCGGGAAATTATGAAAACGAATGGCACCGAGATTCTTTGAACCGCCTTCCACCTTCGGATTGTTTGCCGCATTGTTGATCAGCACATCGATATGACCGTATTTTTCCAGCAGCACATCGCGCACCTGCTCTAAGGCGCTGCGGTCCGTGATATCGGTCACAAAGTTTTCCACGGTAATGTCATCGCCGTATTCTTCCTTCAGGCTGTTTGTCACGCGGTCCATACCGGCCTGCACAATATCCAGAAGCACCGGAATGCCGCCGCCTTCCACGATGGCTTCCGCATGCTTCATACCGATCAGCCCGCCGCCGCCGGTCACGATGCACACCTTTCCGGGTATTTCAAAACGGTTTGTGTAGATCTTTTTTGCCATGACTTCTGTTGTCCTTTCCGTATTATATTTCGCTCAATTCCACTTCTCTTTTTTCGGCATCCGCTTTTTTGATCGCCATAGCCATACGCAGGGTATCAATACCGTTCTGCAGGCCGATCTTTGTCTCCCGTCCGTCACGCACGGCCGCCAGAAAATCTTCCAGTTCCCGGACAAACATCCCGTTTCTTGCAAACTCCGGAAACTCCCCGGACCGGATCCGTTCATCTCCCAGGTACACCGCATACTCCGTACTGTTCAGATCCACTTCCACTCTTCCGCCTTCGCCGACGATCTTGAAACGGTGCACCGGCGGATACTGCAAAAAGTCGGTATGGGTATAGATGGGGAAACTGTTCTTTCCCTCTCCGCAGCGAAATACGGCAGAGGCGCTCTCCTCCACATCGATCTCCAAAGTACTGTTTTTCTGCAGCACTGCTGTCACACTCTTCGGTACACCAAAGATCCACTGCAGGATATCCAGGTCATGCATCTGCAGGTTCAGTACCGGTCCGCCGCCCATACCGCTTTGCGCCATATAGGTGTCCCGATAATCCTCGTACCGGTGCATGGTCGTCAGGCGCTCGGAAAACTCCGCCTCCACATAGGCGATCTTCCCCAGCATCCCGCTTTCCACCGTCTCCTTCAATACTTCCACGCAGGGATGGTAACGGTTTTGGAATCCCATAAATGCGACCAGTTTTTCTTCCTCAACCAGGCGCTTTAATTCCGCCACGCCTTCCATATCGGAAGCCAGCGGTTTTTCGATCAGCAGGTGGCACCCTGCCTTTGCCGCCTGCAGCGCACACTCCATATGTTTCGCCGTGATATTGGTGATAAAGGCGATCTCCGGTTTTTGCGCCAGCGCTTCCTGCAGATCGGAATACGATGTGATCCCGTATTCCTGCTCCAGATCCACCCCTTCCCGGATCTGCAGCTTATCGGTAAATGTCGTCTTGGCACCGCGCACGCGGTAGGCCAGCAGCTCCGCACCATCTCCCAGGACCTGACGGATATTCCGCACATGCCGCTGTCCGATACTGCCCAAACCGATCATCAAAATCTTCATAAGCATTCTTCTCCTATCTTCCGGATTTGCCGTTTCTATACAATCCCCGCCTCATCCAGCGGCTTGTAATTTGCCCGCAGATACTTCAACAGTTCGGTCTCCCGGTTCTCCATATAAAACTCCAGATACTCCAGGTCCTTCTTGGCATCCACATCCACCGTCTCTTCGATGGTATAGGCGATCACCCGGTTTCCGTGCATCAGATGGTTATCCATGATGAATTCGGTACGCAGCAGATCCACATAACCGTCCGGCACATAGACCTGCGAAAAATCCTGTCTCGGATTGTTTGCTTCATCGATGGTCATCCCGTCCACAAAGCTGCGGTAGTACCCGTCTTCCCGCACACAGAACATCTTGTAAGGCGGAAAGACCTGCGGATGAGACGAACGCAGGCTGGTCGCTTCCGGATCGGAAAGCATTTTTTCCGCTGCCGCGTTGACGATCGCCATCTCACGGATCGGTGTCGTGGGGCGCAGATGCATAAAGAACTCCGGCAGTTTGCCCTCATTCTCTGCCAGCCATCCGATGGCGTGCTCCATAAACTGGATATCCGGAGACGTATCCGTCGCATACTCTGCCGGACGAAGGAACGGTGTCTCTGCACCGTAATAGTTTGCAATCTTTGCATACTCCGCCGAATCCGTCGATACCAGCACTCTGGATACCTGCGGACACAGTGCTCCGGCTGCTGCCGCATAGGCGAGCAGCGGATAGCCTTTCACACAGCGGATATTCTTATTCTTCACGCCCTTGCTCCCCGCTCTCGCCGGAATGATGGCGTAGATTTCTCCCTTTTGGATCTGGTCTTTTGACAGCATTTTCCCTGCCTCCCGTTTTCAAAATATAATCCATACTATTTTACTGTTTTTTTGCGTATTTTTCAACCTGTTGCACATACCCCCGGAGGGTTCAAGAAAGCGTTCTGCTCGCAGAACGCTCACGCCGAGCGCGGTTGCGATAGCAACAATTTCCTCACGCGCGATAGATGATTTTCTTACGGTTTTACCGTTAGAAAATCACTATGCGTAACGTAGTGAAGAAGTGCGCATCCCCCGGAGGGCTTTTTTGCTTTATAGGAATT
>JAEEGL012761601.1_pt1 | contig 12386 bp, 10 predicted proteins | sample 9134231 | NCBI WGS metagenome assembly JAEEGL01 (sample SAMN16246548, study PRJNA631951) | gut metagenome | biome: gut microbiome; feature: rumen; material: fiber-attached | host: Bos | place: Iran: Karaj | collected 2018-10 | reverse complement strand
GACGCGCATCTTTCCGTCCTCCTGTATGCATGATGGCCCGAAGCGGCAAGCCTCCGCATGGCGCAAGCCAGCGAAAGCCATGACCGACCAGAACAGTCTAAATTCCGGGTCGGGCGCCCTGTCGAGAATCTTGTCAATCTGGTCGGGAGTCCAGAACGCCTTGGCGCGTTTCGGAACCTTGGGGAACGCCACGTCGCGGAACGGGTTGTAGTCGCCCAGGTCGTAAATCTTAGCCGCCCACTGGCAGAACTGGCTTGTGCAGCGAACCATTTCGTGCTGGGACTTGGGAGCGTACCTTTCGGACAGCCACACCGCCCAGTTCGTCGCCTGTTCGGCATCGAAGCGCATGAGCGTCTTGATGCCGTTTGCGTCAAGCCATTCCCTGAATGTCTTGAGTCGGTACTTGTAGGCGAGGTGGGTCTTGGAGTCGTCGCCCTTGGACGCCGCGACGGAGTCCAAGAACTTCGGGAGCGCCTCGTCGAAGCCCCTGTCCTTCGGCATGAGCTTGCGGCGGATTTCCTCGGGCATGAACCTGGCCGCGTTCATCATGTTCAGCCATTCCTGTGCGTCGCTCTTGCGCTTGGTTTTAAGGCTTATGTAGGAGAACTCGCCATCCTCCGCGATTCTCCCGTACCATGTAAGGTTGCCGCGGTACTTGTACCGCTGCGATATGCTGTAGCTTTTCATACAAACAAATCTACTAAAATTTGCCTAAAAGTCGGCTCACAAAAAGCTCACAAATGTCTCACATCATACCCGATTTTTGGCGGTTTCTCCCGTCTTTCGGGAAAAACCATTACAAGCGACGGAGAACCGCGACAGAAAGTCCAAATCGCGCCGGAAGCCTTGATTTTACTGATGAAAAAGGCCCGGAGGCTTTTGCCTTCGGGCTTCCAATGGAGTACTTTCTGAAAATTTTTCGGGGCTGGGTTGATAGTCCGCTGCTCTAACCAATTGAGCTAAAGTCCCAGTTCGCCCAAAATTAGTAAATATTTTGCGATAGTCCTGTCCCACTCGTAGTGGAATCCGCTGTAGGCATTGATGACAGCCTTGTCCCAGTCGGCGTTTTCTTCGTAGTATACGTGGAGAGCGTCTTTGAGTCTGCGGAGCATCTGGTGGGGGGCGTTGGCGTCGTCCACCAGGAATGCGTTTGCACAGCCCGAAGTCTCGGGAGCGTAGTCGTCTAGCATGGTGGCAACCCCCACGTTACGTCCGGTGAGGGGGAGCGTTCCTGTGGCAAGAGCCTTCAAAATGATAGAGGTAGAAGGTTCCTTCAGGTTGGCTGCAAATAAAATATCGGCTCCGGCAAGTACGTCTCTCAGGGCGCTGGCACTCTTGGTCTCAATGGGTCGGACCGCCATGATTCCCGGGTACTGCTTGGAAACGTCTTGGTAGTAGTTCCATTCCGGGTCGTCTGGAGCGATGCCTACCACGATAAAGATGTCCTGCTTGGCGATGTCCGAAAGAATAGTGGCCAACGTCTCGGAGGTGTTGCCGGCTTCGGCGTCAAGGTGGGCATATAGCACAGGCTTGCTCCCGACCTCGCACCCCAGTATTCCCTCCAACTTGGCACGGGCCTTCTTCTTGGCCTGCTTGATAGGTAGCTTGTCTTTGCTGTTAAAGTCCCAGACCTGGTAGCTGACGCCGAACTGGACGCCGATCAGCTTGTCTTGGTTGTGGATCAAAAAGCCGCTGAGACCACCCGGAAGGTTGGTGTTGATCATGGCGTCCCGGTAGCCGGGAGAGGGGAAAAGCACCTTGTGGGCATAGCAGATGCCTGCCTTGAGAAGGCTGACCTTGCCCCAGAACTCGTAGCCGTCCATGTTAAAGTCTTGCCTAAGCAGACCGATGTTCTCGATTTCGCTAGAAGAAACGTGGAAATCGTAGGTGATGTTGTGGACGGTAAAAAAGAAGGGAATCTGACCGAATGTATCTTGGTAGACGCTGTGGGTGAGGGCGCCGGTCAGGGCTCCACCCCATTCGTGGCCAAGAATTGCTTGGCATTTGAACCCGCTCTCCTTGGCATAGTCCAGGGCAGCGGAGGCGAGGAAGGCGAACCGGAGATGGTTGTCTCCATAGGGAACGTCGTTAGGCGGCCCGTAAATGTCGGGTCTGCCGAAATACTCTTCGTTGTAGATATAGGTATGGAAGGGGTCGTTTGGGGATTTCCAGATTTCGTAAGGCTTGCCGTGAAGCTTTTCGGTTCCGTTATAGATGCACTGGTAATCGCCTAAATCCTGGATCAGCGTCTTGAAAAGCGGGGAGCAGGTCATGGCAGTGGCCCCGGCACGGGCAAAGGCATAGGTCATCCTGTTCACAGCGGTGGCTAGGGGACTCTCCGTCCTCCAGTTCCCTGCTTCTGGGCTCACCACCAGGATTTCCATTGAATTCTCCCCTTTTTTAATAAAATTTTACTATCAGTGATAGTAATAGGTCAAATTTATTTAATTAAATTATAATTTGAAAGTCCTAAGTCCCATTTTTTCGGATAAAAGGTTTCTTTTTGAACTTAATCTTCGAGGATTTAATAAAATGAAGAAATTGTTAATCGCTGCATTGGCCGCCTCCGTGGCTTTTTCCATGGTTGGTTGCAAGGGCACCAACGAAAAGCGCGGTGACGAACACCTCAAGGAAGGTCGTTTCCGCAATGCCATCAACTCTTACCTGGAAGCCAAGAAAAAGGGCAGTATGTCCAGTGAGTTCTACGACAATTTCACCCTGGCTCTGGTCCGTGCCGCCGAAATTGAAGCCAAGAAAGACCTGAACAGTGACCTTATCAACGGTTACTTTGAAAAGGCTTCCGTGAACATGCCCGACGTTAAGGAAGACGTGGTGGTTGAAGAATACGTGACCACCCTCGCCAACGTGGGTAAGCAGCAGGCCGCTCAGGAAGGTGTAGACTACAACACGGTTATCAATGCCTTTGCCAAGATTGATACCGCCCTTGCTACTGCCAAGGCTCGTAACGTGGCCGAAGGCGCTGTGAAGGCTATTCGTACCGAAGCCGAAAACGCCTACGTGGCCAAGAACCTTGCCGACGCCAAGAGCGAATCCGACCCGGTGGTTTGCGAATACCAGCTCATGAAGATTGCTGAAATGGCTCCGGAAAACTCTGAAGTTAAGGCTGCCCTGAACAAGAGCCGTATTGGTACCCGCGGTTACTTCCTCATTTTCGGTGAACAGATAGGTGAACCGGTGAACCGCCGTATCGACAAGTGGGGCTATGTCATGGCTTTCCCCACCCTCAAGATTGCTCCGGGTTCCCTCAGCGGCGAACTCCAGTTCTGGGCCTCTACCGGCAACAACACCGAACTTGACCCCTCCAAGATCAAGCTGGTCTCTACCGATGGTCAGGAAGTGGTTGCTAAGGCTACCGGTGGTTGGTGCGAAGCTGAAGTCCTGGTTGGCAAGAAGGGCGACGAGAAGATTGAAAAGAAGCAGCAGAAGATTAAGCCGGGTCAGAAGGGCAAGCTGATGAACGAATTCCAGTGCTCTCTGAACGTAAGCTTCAGCTATGGTAAGGACTTCGTTCCTGACTACGTGGAATACAAGGACGAATACGGTATCGGCCGCAAGTTCCTCGGTCAGTAATAGAGAATTTAAGACCAAAGACATTCAAAGAGGCGAGAGAAATCTCGCCTCTTTTATATATTAATTAAAATGGATCTCTTGAATCCCAGAACATGCCTGTATCTTTTTTGTCTGGCCTTGCCACTTTGTGGCTGTGGCGGTGAAAAGTATATGGAATACGGTGAAAACACTATAGTTTTTGACATTCACAAGGACTCCATTTATATTGATGGTGTCTTGTACCCGGATTTGTACCGTGAACTGAACGGAAAAATTCTCTATGAGAATAACCCACTTTACGATATAGGGTTAAAGCTTGTCGATGATAAAAATCGAAAACTCAAGGAACAAGGCCGGTGTAAAGAAATACACAATAGTTTTTTGAGTGTAGGGAAGCGGAAAATCGACATAGCGAGGTGTATCGAATCTCCCGAAAAGGAAATGCAGGTACACATCCGTGTTGATGGCGATGTGTCTGGACGGGTTTTGCGGGAAATTTCCAGTGGGGCGTTCTACTTTTTTGCTGTGCCCCCTTCTGTAGTGCTGGATAGGGACTTCAAGATCCCATTGGCAAGCTCGCCTGCGCCGAATTGGGCCTCGCCGATGCCCGCATCTACGCACAAGGTTAAGTGTGTTTTAAAGCGAATGTTGAATCAAACCGCAGATTCTAACTGTGAAGAAGGATCAGAAGAACCGGAGAAATCTGTCACAAAGAGCTATATGGAATTATCCATTAGCTACAGCGAAAAAGACAGCGTGTACTATGCGAATTACCGTCGCCGGCCACCGATGGAATCGCATTCCCTAAAGCAGAGTCAGTGGGAAAAAATTGAGCCGAATGATTTGATAAGCCGCCTGCAACAGGAGTCCGAAAGCAAGTCGCTTGAGGAACGGGAATACCCGATTCTCATTACCGTTTACAGCGAGGCCCAGGTTCTCGAGCCCCTAAAAGCAGCAGAAGCCGCTCTGCAGAGCGGCCTCAAAATAGCTTTCGGCTTTACTTATACAACCAGCGACTATCCTTAAAATTCCACTTTCCCGCTGATACCCAGGGCAAAGTCGGTGTCGAAATTATCGCTGAAGTTATAGCCGTACCAGAACACGATTTCGCTGCCCATGGTGGGGTACAGGTAGAAATTCATGCCCAGGAAGGTATAGTCATCACCGTGGATTTCCCTATCCGGGTCGTGGTATTCGTAAGACACGCCCAGGGTGAATTTCTTGTGGAGGTTGAAGCTGGGTTCCACCGCAAACATGTATTGGTCGTCGGTGAACAGCTGGGGCTCGGCCTCGTAGTCCTTGTCGGTGATGGTGTAGAAGTAGGTGAAGCCCAGGTTGAAGAAGTAGAAATTGAAGCTGGGTTCCAGCAAGAAGGAGTGGACGCCCTTGCCCTTGTAGGGGTGGAGTCCCCAAACAGCGTAGATACCGTAGTTCAGGTTCTCGTAGCTCTTGGAGTAGTCTACTTCGGTACCCAGCACGTAGGTGTGAGTACGGTTGATATGCTGGCCGAACATCCAGTCTAGGCTGGGAGTGAGCACCAAGTGTTCGTTGGCGCGGTTCAGCAGGGGGAATGCGTAGGTGGCGAACAGGGCCATGGTGTGGTCCGTGTCTTCGGAGGCTCCGAAATAGACCTTACCCTTGCCGTACTTGTCATTGCCGAATTCGGAACCGACTCCTCTCAGCCCTTCTTCGCGGGTGATGACGGCGTCGCGGGCGGGGTCGCGCCAATAGGAGTAGTTGAAGGCACCGGCACTGTATGTCAGGTCGCCAAACACGAAGGCTACGGCATGGGTCACGTCCCAGCGGAACTGGATTCCGTCGAAGTTAAATTCTGTAAAGCGTCCGCCGTCACCCATGGCGGTGGTTCTTGCCTTGTAGTGCCTGCGGGTCTCGGAAGCATCCTTGTTGCCCGTGCTGTCGGTGACATAGGTGCTGTGGGTATTGGTCATTACCGTCACAGAGACGTTCTCGTCTATGTGGGCAGTAGCCGCAAGGTCGATATCCTGGTTCGCCGCATTGGTGGGGTCGAAATCGCTATCAAAATAGGTGGCATAGTCCGCGTTCACGGAGCCGTGAAGTTCCACTTCGGCGGCGAGAGCAAAAGATGCTCCCATCAGGGCTATGGGCAAAAACAGTTTTCGCATAAAAACCTTTCAAAAAAGTACAGGCGTAAAATAGAAAATTTTTGCCGGGGAAAGTACTGTTTTTACAAAAAGCGCCCCCTCCTTTTTGTATTTTTGACCTAATGAGAAACCGCTGTCTTTTTTTACTGTCCCTTTTGTGCCTGCTGGCCTCTGCCGCCTATGCGCTGACTGCCGACCAGGTGATGAAGAAATCCCAGGACTGGTTTAAGTCGGGCAAGGTCTGGAGCCTTGATTTCAAACTGCAACTGTTTTATGCGGATTCCCCGGATATCGTAAGCCAGCAGGGCAAGCTGATGGTGGCGGAAGGGGACAAGTTCAAGCTGGAACTGGCGGGCATCAAGTTCTATAGCGACGGCGAGAGCATGTGGCAACACAATGTGGAGCAGAAACAAGTGCTTATCAAGGCGGTAGAGGACCTGTCCTCTTCGTTGCACCCTTCTGAACTCTTGTTCAAGTACCTGAATTGCAAGGCTCTGAGTGTGGGGGAAGGTGCCTTTGGCGGGCAAAAACTGTGGGTGCTCAAGCTGGATCCTTCTAAATACAAGGGGCAGTTTACCCAGATGGAAGTTTGGCTTTCTCAGAAGGATTTTTCGCCGGTACGGCTCTTTACGGTAGACCCTTCGGGTAACTCTAGCTGGTACAATATCGTGAACCTGAAGGCCATAAAGAATGTTTCCGTCGAGGATTTCCGGTACAAGGCCTTGCCTGGGGTAGATGAAATCGACATGCGGTAGATGGCGCGGTAGTTATGTTTTTGTTGAAAGAAAATTTGGTAGTCAGATTTACTGTAGGAATCGCTCTGCTCTTGTGCGGGGTTAGCCTGGCCTTTGCTGAAGGCGAAACCCTTTTTAGCAATTGGACGGTAAGCGTAGCCCCTGGGCCTGCGGAAGGGCAACTCTGGGTGTACTCCCGTGGTGAGGTGAACCAGGGTGTGGCCCTTTTGAACCTGACCTTGGATGGCTCCGGAAAGATCAAGGTGGGCAAGCCCCAGGTGGTGGAACCGGTGGACAATGAATTTGCTGCAGTCCATTATCAGACTTATGCCGACAAGCTTGCGGAACGCAGGCGGTTCCCTATGGAAACGGCGGGCAACTTGGGCGTGGTGCTTCCCATGTATGGTCTGGACGAAGAGGACCATTTTCTGGAGCCTCGAGGATTCTTCTCCCTGAAAGAGTCCGGAGCCACCCCTACGCCGCTGGATTTACCCTCTTCGGTAGAGTCCATCGAAGATCCTATGGACTACGCGGTCACTGGCTTTGCTTATCAGGAATCCAAGAAGGTTCTGTATGTGGCTCGGGGTCGTCTTGGACTTGTGGAATATGAGATTTCCAAGGGGGCAGGGAACCCCCAGATAAGCCAGAAGCTTCTGGACAAGAAAACCCACCAGTGGGAAAAGTTGTCTTCGGGTGCTTCGGTAGATTTTTCCAAGTATCTGGACGTATTTGATTTGGAACTGAACCCTGAAACGGGAGACCTGTGGATTGCAACACCCCAGGGCTTGTGGATTCAACCGACATCGGGCGATGCCGTAAGTGCCTCCAAGGCGTTAGAAAAGGAGCGTGTCACGGGAGTCTGGATTGGGGGGAGTCCCTTGCAGGCCGTCGTGGAAACTTCTTCTCTGAACAAGGGAGTCTTGACAGGGGGCCTCTGGCGTAAGGAGCTGGGATCAAAGGACGATTTCAAGAAGGTCGTATTCCTGGATTCTGCAGGCACGGCCCAGAAAAAAGACATTTATGACAATGCCGACTACACGGTAACAGGAGTTGCCTTCATGGGAGACAAGGCCTACGTTGGCGTGTGGGTGGCAGGCGGATCCGTTAGCGGCTACCTGCTTCTGGATTCCAAGGGCGTGCGTACTCACGGTAAAGGCGTAGAATCTACGGACCCCTGGCTTAACGGCTTTGAGACCGGGGTCACGGACCGAGATGCCATTATCACTTCTATCACCAAGTTCCCCCTGAATGCAAAGACTATGGGCCTTGCTGTAGCGACGGACGGCAATGGCATTTCTGTTTCGGCCGATTCCGGAAAGACTTGGACGCCCGTTCTCAACCGTGCCAAGCTGGGCGGTAACCTGGGCTCTGTGCGTATGGTGCCCTCCGTTATCGTGGCGGGCGGGGAGTCCTTAGTGTCGTACAAGGTGGGCAAGGATTCCAAGATTACCATCGAAGTTTTCAGTTACGATATGCGTAGGGTCCGCAAAATTGTGAGTGGTGCGCCCCGCTTGGCCGATGAATCCCGCAGTACCAATGCCAAGGAAGATTTTTGGGACGGCTTTGATGATGCGGGCAGGCCCTGCACCATGGGCATCTATTACGTAAGGGTCAAGGACAATCACGGACACGTGGGCTGGGGCAAGGTCATGAGCCTCGGGGGAGGTCGGTGATGCGGGGATCCATACATTTTATACTTGCGTTTGTAGCATTCCTGCTTCTCACGTCTATTGCCTCGGCAGGAGTGGTTGAAAAGAAAGCTGCCTTGGGTGGCTTTGATGGATTCGTGGAGCGTATGGGTGCGGGTACCCGTGAACTGGGCCGTGGAAACACGGGCTCAGCCGATACCTCTGCCATGCCCGGTGCTTACTGGAACCCCGCTATCCTTGGCTTTAGGCAGAATCTGAGTTACACGCTGAACGGTGAAAAACGAGACTTAGACCGTACAGGTGGCTCACTGGGAATTGAAAGTTCTGTAGGCAAGCGCATGGGAATCGGTTTTGCTATGCTCTACCGTGGTGATATGGATTTCAAGGTTATTGACGCCGACGACCAGACTCTCGGTACGGCCACACCCTTCTTTTCCATGATGTACTTGGGATTTTCGTATAGGGCTACCCGCAGAGATGCCTTCGGTATATCCCTTTCTATGAGCTACGACAACATGGACATTGCAGAATATTACGAAGACGAAAACATTGAATTGAATGATGGCTATACTAGCCCAGTGTCTCTGAATATCGGTTGGCTTCGCCAGTGGAACGAGAAGTGGTCCACTTCAGTGGTTATTCGAAACTTAAGCTTCAGCAAGAACCTTTCGTCTCGCTGGACCAAGACGGTAAGCTCCGACAATTCCGTGCCTTCTACCGAAGGCGTTCGGCCCAAGGTTTTGCAGGTAGGCGCCGGTTACCGTTCCAAGGTGATGGGCAAGCCTGTTTACGCCTGGATGGAGGCTCTGGATTACCAGCTGGCAGACACTCTTTTAGTATTCGATACTCATTGGCATTTATGGACGGCCCGTGTGGGCTTTGAATGCGAGCTTATTACGGACGGAACGGTTCGTATGGGTATGGACGACCAGAACTACATGGTGGGTCTCGGTTACAAGTTCAGGATTCCCATTGCGAAAAAGAAATACCTGTTCGATGTGAACTACGCCTTGACCTACGAATCCGAAGCGGGCCTCTGGAACCCCCTGAGCTTTGGCTTGCGAGGCTATATCCCGTGATTTCAAAACTCTGGATAGAAAACGTTCGGAGCCTTGTTTCCCGGGAGCTTGAGTTTTCTCCGGGAATTAACGTGGTGGGCGGCCCAAACGGTTGCGGCAAAACGTCGGTTCTGGAATCTATCCACTTGCTTTCCCAGGGCTTTTCGTTTCGGGCCCGTGACCTGAAAGAGATGATTGCCTGGAATGGCGATGAGCTTATTCTTCGGGGAAACTTCGAAGAGGCTGCCCGTACGGTGACGCGTGCCATACGGGTTGGACGTAGGGCTTGTGATGTCCGGGAAAATGGCGAAACCCTTCGGTCACCGGCGGCGCTGTTTGGAAATTTGCCTGCCGTTGTGATGCAGCCTTCGGATATTGAGCTTTTGCGTGGAGCGCCCGATGTGCGTAGACGTTGGCTCGATGAGATTCTCTGTTTCCGTTCGGCGGCAAATGCGACTACTCTGCGGAACTACAGGCGGATCTTGCAACAGCGTAACCAGTGGCTCCGGCAGTTCAAACGCGAGGGCGTGGCCACCGGCGGTGAGGAGCTGTTCATAGTGCTTACGGAACAGTTGGCCGACTTGGGCGCAAAACTTTGGGCAGCCCGTATAGGACTTTCAAAAGAAATTTCGCCGATTATTACAGACTATTACCGCAAGCTCTCAAGTGGCGTCGACGAGATTACCTGTGCCTACAAGAGTTCTATTCTCAAAGAACTGGACGCCTTGGACGGTGCGGAATTTCTGGATGATTCTGAACTCGATACGCTTGCTTCGGCACCGGTGGGGAGTGCGGACGGCATTACCTCAGATTCGGGTGAAGCAAGTGACGGAATGGTAGATGAAAATGCTCTGCGGAATGCCTATCGCCGTAAGTTGTCTGGCTTGGAATACGCCGAAAAAATTCAAGGAATTACGCTGTCGGGCCCTCATAAAGACGACCTGGGTGTATGTATCGGTGATGTGGAGATGCGTTCTTCGGGCTCCCAGGGGCAATGCCGCTGTGCGGCTATTGCCATGCGCTTTGCAGCGGTAGATGTGGCGAGTCGTTATCTGAACAAGCCTGTGCTTTTGCTAGACGACGTCTTTGCGGAGCTTGATGTGAATCGCCGTGATGCGGTGGCATCCTTGATTCGCGAAAAGCAGTGCCAGGTGGTCATCGCTACGCCGGAACCCGAAGAGCTGCCGTTTGAAGCGGATGGAATAATAAATTTAGGCGGTTATAGCGACTAGGGAAGGCTACGCCCTCCCTAAGACCTACCTGACGCTCAATAATCTGCTTTACGCTGGTTGCGAGTCTGTGGTTGTGCAGATTATTTTCGCGGGCACCTGGCGGTGCAAAAAAAAGCCCCGAAAACTTCGGGGCGTTCGGGGGCGTTTGCTCCCTAATCACTAGCAACTGCTAATTACTTCTTCAGCAGGTCGCGGATTTCGGTGAGGAGTTTTTCCTCAGCAGACGGCTCAGGCGGAGCAGGCGGTTCTGCCGGCTTGGCTTCTTCTTGCTTACGCATATTCTGCATAAATCCGAGGAACTTCTTCATGACGAGGAAGACCACGATAGCCACGATCAAGAAGTCCACAATACCACCGATGAAATTGCCGTAGGGAATTTCCACACCGGTAGAAGTGGTAATGGAGAGGGCCTTGAGGCCTTCGCCAGCATCTTTGCCGCCAGCCATGGCGATGATTGCTGTGACCGAGGGCATTACGATGTCGTTCACGAAGCTGGTAACGATCTTACCGAAGGCGCCGCCGATGATAACACCGATGGCCATGTCGACGATATTGCCCTTGAAGGCAAATGCCTTGAATTCTTCAATGAGTGAAGATGCTTTTCCTTTGATACCCATGTGGGCCTCCTGTTTAAAGTTTTAATAAAAAATAGTATTGTCGCTCGGTTTGGCAAGCCAAATTTCTAAATTTTTGACCCCATGTCATGGTTAGTGTTGGCACTTGCCTCGGCCTTTTTTCTCGGGTTCTATGATTTGGCCAAGAAGAAGTCCGTTCAGGGGAATGCGGTTAGGCCGGTTCTCTTTCTCTGCAGTGCCTTTTATGCGCTGTTTATGCTGCCCGTTTTGGTTTCGGGACATACCGAAGCCTTGGCTTTCCGTGAGCATGTTTTCTTGATGGGCAAGGCCCTAATTGTGGGTGGAAGCTGGCTTTTGACCTATAACGCCATTGCTCACATGCCCCTTAGCATTTCGGCCACCATTCGTGCTTTGGCCCCCCTCTTTACCATCGGCATTGCGGTGAGCTTTATGGGGGAGCGTCCTTTCCCCTTGCAGTGGGCAGGAATTGGTCTGTGCGTGGTTTCGTATATCGGTCTGAGCCTCGCGGGTCGTAAGGAGATGGGGCATTTCTTCAGCAGTCCGTGGGTCATATCCATGGTGCTTGGGACCATTCTTGCTGCCTGCAGCGGTGTCTACGACAAGCTGATCTTGCAGCGGATGAACTTTGACCCTCTGACGGTGCAGGTGTGGTTTAGCTTCTATATGGCTTTGTGGCAGTTCCTCATTTGTGCGGTGACTTGGTACCCAACCCGTAAAAAGACTACGCCTTTCCAGTTCCGCTGGAGCTTTCTTTTGGTGGCGGCTTTGATTATCATAGCGGACCGTTGCTATTTCTTGGCGGTGAGCGACAAAGATGCCCTGATTTCGGTGATTACCGTTTTCCGCCGTTCCAGCGTGTTTATCAGCTTTGTGGCGGGGATTGTTATCTTTAAGGAACGGAAGAGTAAGCTGAAGTTCTTGGCTTTGTTGGGAATTGTGGCTGGTCTCTGCCTGATTTCTCTGGGCAAATAATGAAAAAGCATATCGGCATAACAGGGACCATCGGGTCTGGCAAGTCGACGGTGGGGGAGATTCTTCGTCGTCAGGGTTTGCCTGTGCTAGATGCAGACGCCTGCGTGCACAAGCTCTATCGGGACTGTGTCGCCTTGCGCGAAAAGCTCGCTGCAGTTTTCGGCCCGGAATGCTTGACCGCAGACGGCGTGAACCGCAAGTTCTTTGCCGAACTGATTTTCAATGATGGCTCTGCTCGTGAAAGGCTTGAATCCATCGTCTATCCGTACCTGACAGATGCTGTAAGGGATTTTTTCGCTGCGAATCCTGGCGAGGCATTCTTGGAGGCCGCCCTCCTGCACCGGATCCCCGAAGTGGTGAAACTTTTGGACCAGGTATGGTTGGTAGACGCCCCCGCAAAGGTCCGCTTGGAGAGGCTCCAGCAGCGGGGCCTTTCTCGCGAGGATGCTGAG
>JAEEGL011018510.1_pt1 | contig 12386 bp, 5 predicted proteins | sample 9134231 | NCBI WGS metagenome assembly JAEEGL01 (sample SAMN16246548, study PRJNA631951) | gut metagenome | biome: gut microbiome; feature: rumen; material: fiber-attached | host: Bos | place: Iran: Karaj | collected 2018-10 | reverse complement strand
CCGGTGGTGGGCTCGTCCAGAAAGAGGATCTCCGGCTTCGTCAGCAGGGCCCGGCAGAGCATGAGCTTCCGCTTCATGCCGCCGGAGAGCTTTCTCACGGTCTTTTTCCGATGCTCCGCAAGGCCGCCGAACTCCAGCAGCTCCCGGCTGCGGCTTTTTATCTCCGAGCGGTCCATGGCATAGAGCCGCCCCTGCAGCTCCATGATCTCATCCAGGTTCATGTCGTTGCGCAGGGAGTTGTGCTGGGTGATGAGCGCCAGCTTTCGCTTCACATCACCCCGCTGCCGGGTCATCACCTGGCCGTCGATCAGGATCTCGCCCTCCGTGGGCAGCAGCAGGGTGGAAAGGATGCTGATGAGGGTGGTCTTCCCCGCCCCGTTGGGCCCCAGGAGACCGAAGAATTCCCCGGTGGGGATGGTCAGGCATACGTCGTCCAGGGCTTTCACCGCCGCCTTTGGGTAGGTCTTCGATACATGCCGGATCTCGATCATGTGCTTACCTCCTCAATGCTGCCCTCCGCCTGCATGTAGATGCTGCGCAGCTTTTTCAGGGTCTCCTCGTCCGTATCCCACATGCCCCGCTGGTGGGCCTCCAAAAGCCGCTCGGCGGCGGAGTGGACAGCCCAGCGATTGACCTCCTCCATCCAGCGGCGCGTGTCTGCGTCGAAGAGGAACCTCTCGGCAAAGGACTGATACATCCAATCCTCCGCCGCGTCGGCGGTGGCATCCCAGCCAAAGAGACTGTCCAGCGCGGCGGAGATCTCCTGCGCCCCCTTGAAGCCGTGCCGCTTCAGGCCCTCCAGCCACTTGGGGTTCAGGATCCTGCTGCGCACCACCCGGGCGGTCTCCCGGGCCACGGTTCGGGTCACGGGCCGCTCCGGGTCGTCGGTATGCCCGGTGACGGAGAGGGGCGCCTTGCCGGAGATGGCCCGGACGGCGGCAGCCAGTCCGCCGTGGTAGGCATAAAAATCGTCGCTGTCCAGCATGTCGTATTCCGCAGTGCTCTCGTTCTTCACCGTCACGGCCACCGTGGACATGCGGAGACGGAACGCTTCCGTACGCTTCTCCCCGTGCGCCCGGCCGGAGTAGCCGTAGCTGGACCAGGTTTCAAACACCCGGGCCAGGTCCCGAAAGTCCGTCCACTGGCGGCTGCCGATGATTTTGGAAACCGCCGTGCCGTAGCAGCCCGGCGCGCAGCCGTAGACCCGGAGATACGCTTCGTCCAGCGCCTGATCCCGCGGGATGCCCCGGCTCGTCAGTGCCTCCACGTCCTGCCGCAGGTGCTTTTTGATGAAATTCCGCTCCTCAGGCTCATCCAGGGTCCCCACGCAGTTCACCGCCTGGTCCATGAGCCGTATGAGATTGGGGTACATATCCCGGAAGAGGCCGGAGATGCGCAGGGTCACGTCGATGCGGGGCCGCCCCAGCTCCTCCGGAGGAATGGGTTCCACCCCGGCCACGCAGCTGCTCTCTCCCAGGTACACGGGCCGCACCCCCATGAGGTGGAGACATTCGGCAAAATCCTCGCCGCAGGTCTTGATGGTGTTGCCCGCCCAGACCACCATGGCCACGCTCTCCGGCACGCCCTGCCCGGTCTCGGCATACTGCTCCAGAAGCTGTCGGGCAAGACGGCCTCCGATCTCCCAGGCCGCCCGGGAGGGAATCTGACCCGGGTCGCTGGCATAGAAGTTGCGTCCGGTGGGCAGGATGGATACGTTTCCCCGGGTGGGGTTCCCCCCCAGGGCAGGTGGCACGAACCGCCCGGCGAAGCCCGCCAGGAAAAACCGCATCTCATCGGTGACGCGGTCCAGCTTATCCGTGACCGTCGTGCAGAGGAACTCCAGCACCCTGCGCAGGTCGGCGGTGCTGCCCGGAAAGCGCTCCCTTTCCAGGATGCTTTCGATGGCCGCCGGGTCGTAGCCCCGCTCCGCCAGGGCGGAGACCAGCCGCCGGGCGGCGGCCGTGGCTGCGTCCCGCAGCTCCAGGCCGGAGGCGCCCCCGAAGTCGGCGGCGGGCGTATCCTTCACCGCCTCCGGGTCATGCCCCAGAGCGGTGATCACGCTGTCCGTCAGGGCAGGGACGCCGCCGTTTTTCACCCTTACCAGGGCCCGGAGCAGGTTTTCATACAGCTTTCCCTCCGGCACCTGGCCGAAGACGTGGAGACCGTCCTTCACCAGGGAGTTCTTCAGTTCCCCCATCCACAGGTGAATGGCCTCCACGGCGCCTTCGGGCTCCGCCTGATACTTCTCTTCGTCCAGGCCGAGATCCTGCGTCAGGTGTTCCTGCGCCGCCAGGTCGAAAACACGGCGGGCCAGGGCTGGAACCTGGGCGGGGCGCACCTGCCTGGCCTGGTGATATTCCTTCAGCGCCTCGTCGATGACCGCCAGTCCCTCGTAGCTCTCCGCCTCGTCCAGGCTGGGAGGCATATGATCCAGGATCACCGCCCAGCTTCTCCGCTTGGCCTGGATCCCCTCCCCAACGATGCCGATGTGGTAGGGGTACAGATGCGGCAGGCTGCCCATGCAGGCGTCCGGCCAGCAATCCCGACTCAGACCCACTTCCTTGCCCGGCGTCCACTCCAGGGAGCCGTGGGTCCCCACGTGCACCACGCAGTCCGCCCCGAAGCCCTCCTCCAGCCAGCGGTAATAGGCGAGATAACTGTAGGGCGGCGTGCTGTCGGTGCTGTGGTAGAGCTCAGACGCCCGCTCCCCGAAGGCCCGGGAGGGCTGCAGGCCGATGAAGACGTTTCCGCAGACGAGGCCGGGGATCAGCAGCCGATCCTCCAGCGCCATGACCTCACCTGGCGCTCTCCCCCAGGTGCGGGACAGAACCTCCTTCACCTTGTCCGAAAGGGTCCCGAACCAGCCCCGCCAGGTTTCCGGGCGGATCACGGCGGCAGCCTTTTCCTCCATGGCCTCCCAGCTCGTCCAGCGCAGGTCGTTGGTCAGCCCCGCAGTCACCGCGTCGGCCAGCTCCTGGGCGGTGCCGAAGGAGAAATCCGTCTTTACTCCCTCTTCCCGCAGGGCCTCCACCATGCGCCGTACGCTCTCAAAGGTATCCAATCCCTCTGCGCAGCCGATTTTATCATTTCCGGGCATGGTATTAAAGAGAATCGCGATTTTCTTTTTCCCGGCGGACATCCGCCGGAGCTTCGCCCAGTTCATGGCCAGGCGGCAGATCCGCTCCACCCGGTCCGGCAGGGGGACGAAGAGCTTGCGCTCCCCCTCCGGCCTCGTCTCGACTGCCTGGGCGGCATTGGGAACGGAGATGATCTGCCCGTCCATTTCCGGCTGAAATACGTGGGAGGTGAGGGACATGCTGTCAACGCCCTGGGGCAGGGCTTCATAGTCCTCGGGCGTGAAGCGGGTAAGCATCACCTGGATGGCGGGCACATCATAGAAGGAAAAGATGCTGTCCGGCACTTCGCTGACGCCGTCTCCGGGCCAGCCCATGTGCGTCAGGGCGAAGCCGGTGAGCACCAGGATCACGTCCGGCAGAGGCCGTCCCTCCAGCGTGAAATACCGCTCCATGGCTCCCCGGATGCCCAGGGTCTCGTCCTCGTCATTGGACATGCGGGTAAACAGAGGCAGGGTCGCCGCCCCCAGGCGGTCCAGCTCCGCCAGGGTGGCGTCGATGTGCCGGGTGTTGCCGTTCACGATCTGGCTCTGGTGCAGGATGAGCCCCACCACGGGCTTATTTTCCCGGGCCGCCAGGGCGATGCGCTCTTCGGTCTCCTCCCGGGTCAGCACCCGTCCATGGTCGTAGAACCCCTCCTCCAGGGGCGGCACGGGCTCCGGGGGCGAGACCTGCGCGCCGAATCGGTCCCGGGCGATGCGCAGGAGCATCCCGTAAAAGTTCGGCTCGTCCCCGAAGCGGAAATACTGCTGCAGATCCCGGTATTCCGCCTCCGTGAGGCCGGATTCGGGCATCAGCTCCGCGATCTCCTGGGGCAGGGATGATTCAAAGTACACGGGCATCCTCCGGGTGATCTCCTCCCACACTTTCGGGAATCCCTCCAGCATCTGGGTGCCCCCGTGAAAGTAAACGATTCCGAAGTCGCACGACGCCGCCTCCGCCAGCATGTCGGGGGTCTTTTCCGGGTGCGCGCAGAGATCCCACAGGGACCAGCAGCAGCCTGAGAGCAGGCCGGGGAAGGCGTCGTCCGCCCGCTTGAGCGCCCGGCGCATGTTCCACAACCGATCCTCCGTGGCAATGAGGCACAGGATTTTTTTCATTGGCTCTCCTCTCCCGTCATGATTTCCGAAATGACCTCCTGCATCACGCAGGTCAGCGGGGCGGGCCTGCCTTCAAGCCTTCCGGCGGGGCAGCCCCCTGCGCAATGGGAAAAGCGCCCGCAGCTCCGGCAGTCCGCCGGGGCCTCCAGGGCGGCAAGGCTGCGCTTCCCTTCCGGCAGCCCATCCCGGAGGTTTCCCAGGCGGAACGCAGAGATCCCCGCGAGGGATGAGCAGGGCCACAGATCTCCCGCGGCATCCACCGCCAGGGATTGCTCCGTCTGGGCATAGCAGTAGACCGGCCCGCCTCCGCTCCCCCGGCGGCTTCGCCACCTGTCCAGCTCTCTGAGATGAAAAGGGATTCCCATCCGCTCCAGCGCCAGTGTCTTTTCCAGCAGCGCCCGAAGTCCCCGGCGCAGCTCTGCCGGATCGGGGGCCAAATCCGCATGCGCGCCCCGGCCCAAGGGTCGGAACAGATCCAGTCCTACGCCCCGCACATTTCCAAGGGTCAGGGCCAGATCGGCCAAAAGCTCCAGGCGGTCCGCGTTTTTCGCCGTCACCACGGCGGTGAGATTGCAGCGCCCCCCCGCCGCGCCGAGACGGCGGATCCCCGAAACGGCCGCCTCATAGGAGGAGGTCCCGTCGGGAAAGGGGCGGCAGCCGTTCAGGGCCCCCGGCCCGTCCAGGCTGACCCCCACCGCGCAGGGAATGGCCAGAAGCTCCCGGCAGCGCTCCTGGGTGAGCAGGACGCCGTTTGTCTGGATGGACATGGAGAGCCTTCGTCCCGTTTTCCTGCCGAATCCCGCGGCAGCGTCAATGGTCTCCCAGGCCAGCAGGGGCTCCCCGCCGGTGAACTGGATGCGAAGGCTTCCGCCGGGAGGACAGGCAAGAGCGATGGCCCGACAGGCGGTCTCCGGCGTCATGCGCGCCCCGCCGGGACCGGCGTCGGCATAGCAGTAGGAGCAGCGGAGATCACAGTCCTCAGTGAGCCGGAGGATCAGGCTTCTGAGCTCAGTCATTTTGCAGCAGCTCCTCCGTCTCCTTCAGGCGGCTTTCCCAGCCTTCCACCTGCGTGGGATCCACGACCTCCACGTTCCCCGCCTGGATCTCCCCCAGGCCGGAGACGCCGTCCTCCAGCTCCCCCTCCGCCCGAAGATAGGCCCTTTGGAGAAGGCGCAGGACCACCGGATCGCCTTGCCATTTGCCCCGCCGGTGCATTTCCAGGAACCGGCGCTCCGACTCCTCCAAGGCGTGGGGGTTTGATTCCCGGAACCAGGCGGTCAGTTCCTCGTCCAGCAGGATGCGCTTCGCCACCTCGTCCAGGAGTTCAGGGCTCAGGTTTTCCAACACGCACTGGGTGTCGAACAGATTCTGTATGCGGCTCATGAGCTCCGCGCCTCCGGCGTAGCCCCGGGAGCGCACCTGCTCCAGCCACACGTCGTTCAGAAGGGTGTCTTGGATCGCCCGGGTCACGTGGTCCGCCATGGCCACGACCCGCAGAGACCCGTCGGGGTTGGTCTCCCCCATGTACTGCCGGAGCTTCCGCTTGCTGCCCAGGGCCTTGGCCGCCAGCCGATACCCTCCCTGCACCCGGGCACTGTAGCTGCTGGCGCCGCCGTCGCTGCGGCGGGAGGCGGTGACGTCCGCAGTCAGGTCCACCTGGCGCACGTTGGCGGCGAAGGAGCGGGGCGCACGCACCCCCTCCTTGTTCTCCCCGTAGAGATACGAGGAGGAATCGATGAAGTACTTTGCCAGGTCTCCCTCGTCCTTCCATGCGCTGGCCTTCAGTGCCAGCCCCACGGCGGAGGTGTAAGTGCCGGGCTGACCGCCGAAGATGCGGCCCGTGCCTTCTTCTCCCTGAGCGGCAATGGAGGCGGAGTTGGCCCGGATTCGGTTTTGCTCTGCCGGTTCCGCCTGGGCGGCCGCCAGCTGCACCGCCCGGTCCATCAGCGTGAGGAGCTGGGGCCAGGCATCCCGCATGACGCTGGAGATCCGGGCGGTCACGTCCACCCGAGGCCGCCCCAGCTCCGAGAGTGGGATGCACACGAGGCCTTCCACCCGGCCGGAAGCGCTCCACACCGGGCGGATCCCCATCAGCGCCAGGAACTGCCCCAGCTGCTCCCCGCCGGACCGGGCCACGTCCAGGCTCGTCATGTTCAGGGCCACCTTTTCCGGCAGCGCGCCGGTCTCAGACCTGTATTTTTCCAGCAGGGCTTCCGCAGCCTCAGCTCCCCGGCGGTAAGCGAACTCCGTAGGGACCCGATTCTGTTCCGCGCCGTGGAGGTTCCTTCCCGTGGGCAGGATCTCCCTGCCGTTCCAGCTTCCGTCCCCGCAGGGGCCGGGGGAGATATAGCGGCCCGACAGGGCCCGGAGGAGGGCTTCCGTCTCCCCCTCCGCGGCCGCAAGCCCGGCGGCGATCGCCCTTGCGTCCCCCGCCAGAGCCTCCAGAGCCGGGTCGGACACGCGCTCCGGCGCATCCAGGGCGGCGTCTATAAACGCGGCCATCCGCTCCCCCCGCTCCAGGGGGTCGGGAATGGTCTGCCAATCAGCGGCGATCTCCGGATCGGCCAGCCACACCTGGGCGATATAGTCCCGTACCCAGTCCCGGTCCGGCGCCGCCCCGAAGGTCCGGCAGCTGCCGCCCCTGCGGCTCTCCTCCGCGCGGGAGAGCAGCGCCCGGAGCTGCCGCAGCGCCTCCTCGAAATCCGGCTCCCGGGAAAACACCGCTCCGGCGGCGGAGGACGCCTCGGCCGCCGCCTCAATGGCCCGGCGGACATCCGGAAGCTGCGGGCTCGCCTGCTCCTGGGCTGCGAAGTATTGGTCGATGAGCCGCCCCAGCCGCCGCTGATCGGGATCCAGCCCCTTGTCCGGAGCCGGGAGATAGCTGGCGGTGAGGGCGTAGGCGCGGCGGCGGGCGATGAGGGCCTGGGCCGCCACGCCCGCGTTGTAGGGGTACAGGTCGATCAGATCTCCCAGGGCGATATCCGGGAAGCAGTTCCGGCTCAGACCGCTCTGCTTCCCCGGCAGATACTCCAGGGAACCATGGGTTCCAAGATGGATCACCGCGTCCGCGCCCCAGTTGTGCTGCAGATACCAGTAGGTCGCCAGGTACTGATGGGAGGGCGGGCATGCGGGATCCTGGAGGATGCGGCACACCTCGCCGGTGCACTTGGCCCCCCAGCAGCCCCGCTTGGGCTGCACCATGACCAGCACGTTCCCGAAGGGGATACCGGTGATGAGGAGCCTGCCGTTGACCGTCATCGCCTCCCCCGGCGGCGGCCCCCAGTGGGCCGCCATCTCCGCTTTTGCCTCGGCGGTCAGGAGCCGGTCATAGTATTCGGCGTATTCCGACGGCTCCATGTGATACATGGCTCCCCCGCAGGCATCGATATCCTCCGCAGAGGTCCAGCGGAAGTCGGAATAGGCTTTTTTCTCCCGGATGCGCTTCTTCAAGTCTTCCCCGTCGGCGGGCAGGTCGGAAACGGCATATCCCTCATCGGAAAGGCGGCGCAGCAGCGCAGCCGCGCTGGAAAAGGCATCCAGATCCGTAGCCATTCCCAGGGTGGCCTCCACGCCGGAGCAGGGGGCGTTGTGCAGGAGGATCGCCACCCACTTCTCCCGGTTGGGCTTCTCCCGAAGCCGCAGCCAAGCGTCGATCCGGGCGCAGAGCCGCTCCACCCGCTCCGGGTCCGGCACGCGACGGTTTCCCGCATCGGCGCAGGAGACGTGGACAGGCTCGATCATGCCCTGGTACTCCGGCACGATGAAATTGGTGGGAAGATCTCCGGCATAGGGCCGTTGGGTGCTGTTGTAGAATTCCTCTCCCTTCCGGCTCAGGCCCGCCGGACGGACCACAGGTACGTCCAGCCGCCGGAAGCAGTCGGCGGCCCTTTGGAACATGTCCTCCCCTTCCCCGCCCTTGGCGCCGAAGAACTGGAAGTTGATGAAAAGGTCAATGGCAGGCTCGCCCTCCCGGCAGAAGAAGCGGTCCACCGCCTGCTCGAAGGTCAGGGTCCCCAGCTCCGGGTCGGGGGAACCGTCGGTAAAGGCGGCCACGACTCCGATCCCCCGCCGGTGCAGGCTCTCGATGATGGCGTTTTCCAGAGCAAGATCTCCGTCGGACCAGCGGCTGCGGTAGCTGAGCATGCCCACCCGCCGGGGGAAGCGATTTTCCTCCGTTTTTTCCCAGGCCGCCAGATCCGGCAGCAGCCGTCCGTCTGGCAGAAAGACAGCGTCCAGGGGCACCGGCGCCGGGAGCGGCAGGTGACCGTTCTCCCCCCGCACCAGCTGCCAGAGCCGGGCGAAGGCATTTCTCAGGTTTTCCGGCCCCCCATAGGCAAACCAGGCGTTCAGATTCGTCACGTCCTCCGCCGACACGTTGCCGATCCCGGCGGCGGCGTTTACGGGGCACAGGGGCACCCGGAACCGGGCGCGGGCACAGAGGCCGGGGTTCGCCAGGGGTTCCTTGTCCCCGTGGTCGCAGTCCGCCAGGAGCACGTCATAATCCTCCGGCGCCGCCTCCCGGGCGGCCGTACGGGAGGCAATGAAGCGGATCTCCGAGTCTGCCTCCGCCGCCGCCCTTCGAATGGCGGGCGTCTGCAAATGATCTCCCACAGCGTAAATGCGCATTGTTCCTCCGTTCAAATGTCCAGATCGCCCAGCCGGGCTCCCTGCTTCACAATGGCCCGCAGCTCCTCGCCCCGCAGGTCATCCACCTTGCAGTAGTCTGCGTTCATGGCCTCGGCCACCTGGACGGCGATGTGCAGGGAGATGAAGTTCTGTTCCGTGTCGATGACCATGGCCCGGATACCGTCCTGACGGATGAGCTCCGCTGCCCGCAGGGCGTCGGCCACGGCGTCGTCGGTCCACAGGGGGCGGTTGGCCCGGCCGTCCGTGACCAGCACCACCATAGGCAGCATCTCCGGGTCCTTCCGCCGCCGGGCCCGCAGCAGCTGCCATGCCTGAAAGAGCCCGGCAGCCAGGGGCGTTCGTCCGCCGGTAGGCAGGGCCTGGAGCTTCTTTTCCGCCAGATCCACGCTTGAGGTAATGTCCAGAAGCGTCTGCGCTCCATCCTTGCGGAAGGCCACCAGCCCGATCCTGTCCCGCTTCTGGTAAGAGTCCAGCAGCATGGAGAGAACGGCCTCCTTCGCGGCCTTCATCCGCTTCTGCGCCCCCATGGATCCGCTGGCGTCAACCACGAAGACGATGGTGGCCCCGATGTGGCTCTCCCGAACCTTGAAACGCAGATCCCCCGGCCCGATCGCCACGGCGCAGTCCGTATGATCCCGCTGCTTCTGGTAGGGTGCGGCGGCGCGCAGGGTGGCGTCCAGGGCCAGATCGTGCTGCCGAGGGGTAAGGTGAGCGGTGAACGCGGCATAGCGCCCCTTGTCCGTGCCGCTCTTCGTCTTGTTCCGACGGCCGCTTCCCCGGCGGAGCAGTCGGTCCCGCGGCAGGGAGGGCAGGATGGAAAGCAGGGAGATCTCTTCCCCTTCCACCAGCTCCTCCTCCGGCGCCGGTCCGCCCTCAGGGGGCGGCGCATCCGGGGAAGGCGTGCTCTCGTCCGCGCCTCCCTCCGCTTCGGGAAGCCGTTCCTGCTCCGGCCCCGGTTTCTCCCGGGCCTGTTCCTCCGGGGATGAGGACGAGTCCGGTTCTTTATCGGCCGGCTCTTTTTTCTGCTCCGGCTGCGGCGGCTCCTCCCGCTCCGGTTCCGGCTCCTGTGCCTCCCGCTGCCGGTGGGGCAGCACGAAGAGCGCCGCCTCCTTCAGATCCTCTTTGGTGATATGGCTCCGGCCTTCCCAGGCGGCGTTGGCGGCGGCGGTGCGCACAAGCACCAGTTCGCAGCGGTTTCCCTGACAGCCCGCCCGAAGGGCATATTCCGCAGCCAGACGGCGGATGCCCTCCTCCGGCTCCAGTTCCCGCACCAGGTCCTGCGCCCGGCGGATCCGCCCGGCGAGCCGGTCGGACTCCTCCTGCCAGCTCCGGCAGAAGGCTGCGGGGTCCCTCTCATAGGCGAGACGGCGGCGGAGGATCTCGCAGCGTTTTTCCACGTCCTTTTCCCCGACCACCTCCACGTACAGGCCGAAGCGGTCCAGAAACTGAGGCCGGAGCTTCCCCTCCTCCGGATTCATGGTGCCCACCAGGGCAAACCGGCAGGGATGCCGCCAACTGATCCCCTCCCGCTCCACCAGGTTCTCCCCTGCGGAAGCTGCGCAGATAAGGATGCTGACGATGCCGTCCGGCAGAAGGTTCACCTCGTCCGCATAGAGGATCTGCCCGTCGGCCCTCTCCAGAACTCCGCCGCTGAAGGTCCGGACTCCATCCCGCACCGCCTTTTCAAAGTCTACGGAGCCCACCAGCATGTCCTCCGTGACGTTCAGAGGGAGCTCCACCACCTTCTGCCGGGTGAGGGCTGCCAGGCCGCGGACCACGGTGGATTTGGCGGTCCCCTTTTCTCCGCACAGCAGCACCCCGCCGATGCGGGGGTCGATGAGATTCAGAAGCAGGGCCTTTTTCACCCGCTCCTGCCCCACCACCGCGGCGAAGGGATAACGCAGATCAGTCATGCAGCACGCTCTCCCAGTCCTCCGGCAAACCGCTGGCGGTGTCGAAGGGCAAACGCCGCATCCGGTGGGTCAGCACCATGGGGGCCACGCGGATCAGCTGTTCACGGGACGCCGCAGCGGCACCCTCGAAGGCAGCCAGGGTGCAGGCGGCCTTCAGCAGCGTAATATCCGACCGGTGGCCGTCCACCTGGAGCGCAACGCCGATGCGCGCCGCGTCCCGATAGAGGCTGTCCGGGATCGTCACCTCTCTCAGCTTTGCCTGGGCCAGGCGCACTTTTTCACGCAGAGCAGCCTGCTCCGGCTCCCATTTGCGGCAGAATTCCATGGGGTCGGCTTCGTATTCCAGCCTTCGGCGGATGAGCTCAGAGCGCATGGAGATATCCTGCTCTCCACGGATCTCCACCACCAGGCCGAAGCGATCCAGCAGCTGCGGCCTCAGATCCCCCTCCTCAGGGTTCATGGTGCCCACCAGCACGAACCGGGCGGGGTGGCTGTAGCTGACTCCCTCCCGTTCCACGGTGTTCACCCCCATGGCTGCGCTGTCCAGCAGCACGTCCACGATATGATCGTCCAGCAGGTTCACCTCGTCCACGTAGAGGATGTTCCCGTTGGCCTGGGCCAGCAGCCCGGGCTCGAATACCTTTTCGCCCTTTTTGATGGCCTGCTCCATGCTGAGAGAGCCCACCACCCGGTCCTCCGTGGAGCTGACGGGCAGCTCCACCACCCGCCTGGTGTAAGGCACGGTCCGGAGCATTCCCTTCTCCTGCTTTTCCCGGCAGTCGGCGCAAAGCTCCCCATGGCCCGGGCGGCAGTGGAAGGGACAGCCCTCCGACACCTGCACCTGCTCCAGCAGCTCCGTGAGGCCCCGCACGGCGGTGGATTTGGCGGTGCCCTTTTCCCCGCGGATGAGTACGCCCCCCAGGGCGGGATTGATGAGATTGAGGATCAGGGCCTGCTTCATCTGCTCCTGGCCCACAATGGCGGTAAAGGGATAGTTCCGTTCCATGGCGTCGTTCCTTTCCTGCGGCCGGCCGACGGGCCGGCTTTTCATTTTTGCTCAGTCCGGCATCTCCGTCACAGCATGGAGCAGCGGGATGCCCTCCCGGGCGGCATTCTCCAGGAGCTGTCCGTTCAGCGCGTTATGGGTGCCGACGGGAGTACCGGCGTCCAGGATCCTGCCGCAGCGCCGCACCAGCTCCCAGGCGGCGTCGTACTGCGCTTCGGTCATGGGCTCGAAAGCAGCGGCCGTCACCACGTGGTCGCTGAGCTCACGGGCCACCTGCAGATCCACGTCGTTTTCATACAGGATTCCGGAGGCAAAGGGGATCTGCCGCTTCTGCAGCGCCCGGTAGACCGGCGCGCCGAAGCCACCGCCGCCCACCACGAACACCCGGGGTTCACCGTCCGGCTTCGTCAGCTCCACACTGCCGAAGAGCAGGTTGTAAGAACCGTGCTGAATATCATAGAGCCTGTCGATGGTGCCGGAAGCGAAGATCTCGTCCGGCGGGCCGAAGGCGGCAATGGTCTCCCCCTTCACGCAGAGGATATAGTCGGAGATCTTCGTGGCCAGGTCGATCTCATGGAGGGACATG
>JAEEGL010846758.1_pt1 | contig 12386 bp, 5 predicted proteins | sample 9134231 | NCBI WGS metagenome assembly JAEEGL01 (sample SAMN16246548, study PRJNA631951) | gut metagenome | biome: gut microbiome; feature: rumen; material: fiber-attached | host: Bos | place: Iran: Karaj | collected 2018-10 | reverse complement strand
ATGCAATTGTTGGCACAACATGGCATCATCAGTGTAAGCATTAACAATCGTGGTAGCGGCGCGCAAGGCGAGGTATTCAAGAAGATGACTTATCTGCAACTCGGTAAGTATGAGACAGAGGACATGATTACCCTCGCCAAGTACATGGCCAAGCAACCCTACGTGGATGCAAGCAGAATCGGTATCTACGGATGGAGTTACGGCGGCTTTATGGCGGCTAACGGCATCACGAAAGGTGCCGATGTGATTAGTACGGCGGTTTCGGTGGCTCCCGTGACCAACTGGCGCTATTACGACAACGTCTATACTGAGCGTTTCATGCGCACGCCGCAGGAGAATCCCGATGGTTACGACCTCAACTCACCCGTTCACAACACGGCTTTGATTAAGGGTAACTACCTGCTCTGCCACGGCAGCGGCGACGACAACGTCCACTATCAGAACGCCATGGAACTCATCAAGGCCATGATTTCCAACGGCAAGCAGTTTGACTTGATGATTTATCCCAACAAGAACCATGGCATCTACGGCGGCTACGAATACGGCGACGGCGAGTGCCGGATGCATCTTTTCAACAAAATTGATGACTTCTTGTTCAAGCACCTGTTGGGAGAATAACCCATAGAGCGTCTACCGTGAAAGGCTATGAAAATCATCTGCATAGGACGCAATTATTTGGCGCATGTCAAGGAATTGGACAATGCTTTGCCGACTGAACCCATGTTTTTCATGAAGCCCGAAACGGCCTTGTTGTCGGCGGGTGAGGCGTTCCCCTATCCCGACTTCAGCAAGGAAATCCATTACGAGACGGAGTTGGTGCTGCGTGTATGCAAGACGGGTAAGGTGATTGACGAAAAGTCGGCCTCCGGGTATTACGATGCCATCACTGTAGGTATCGACTTCACAGCCCGCGATTTGCAAAGCAAGTGCAAGGCGAAAGGTCATCCATGGGAAATCGCAAAGGCTTTTGACTATTCGGCACCGATAGGTGAGTTCAAGAAAATCAATGAATTGAAGCATCCTGAAGACATCTCTTTCGGGATGAAACTCAATGGCGAGTGGGTGCAGCAAGGCCACAGCCGAGATATGATTTTCAATTTTGATAGGATCGTTTCCCATGTCTCGCGTTTTGTTACTCTCAATGAAGGCGACTTTATTTTCACGGGTACGCCGCAAGGCGTGGGTGAGGTGCATGTGGGGGATGTTTTGGAGTTGTTTTTGGAGAGGGAAGAGGTGCTAAAGATTGGTGTAAAGTGAGAATTTGTTTATTTTTGCACCCATTATGACCCAACAACAATTAATAGAAACATTGCAGAAAGGCGAAAGGCTAACTCTTGAGGCTAAACTGGCCAAGGCGGAACTTCCGAGGTCGGTGTGGGAAACCTATTCGGCTTTCGCCAACACGATAGGCGGGACGATTTTCTTGGGAATTGATGAAAACAGGAAAGAGAAGAATCCTGCTAAACGTTTTGCAATTGTCGGTGTGAAAGGTGCCCAAAAGATTCTGACGGACTTTTGGAACACCATCAACAGCAACAAGGTGAGCGAAAACATCTTGACCGACGCGGATACTGAAATAGTTGAAGTTGATGGCAAGCAGGTAATCGTCATACATGTGCCTCAGGCAGATTGGCGGGTGAAGCCTATCTATCTGAACGACAATGTGTATAGAGGCACATTCCGACGAAACCATGAGGGCGGGCTGTCAAAAGCGCGTAATCCGAGAATGCAGAACATGTTGAGAATGATTGGATTTGGAGAAAACTTGGGTTCGGGTTTCCCGTTGATTCTGTCGGCTTGGCAACAAGTAGGTTGGAAGGCTCCATTGTTGGAGAATAAGATTGAAGTGGATGAGGTTGCGCTTACCTTGTACATTTATGGCAAAGACACAAAGGCAAACAACCCGTCTGAAAGTGGTCTAACTGATTCCGAAACTTCCCAAACTTCCCAAACTACTTCCCAAACTTCCCAAGAAACTGTCCAAGAAACTTCCCAAATATCCAATAGTGGTCTAACTGGTGGTCTAACTAGTAGTCTAACTTATGGTCTAACCACGAAAGAAAAGGTATATAAACTCATTGTTGAAAACCCATTTATTACAAGAGCTGAATTGGTTGAAGCCACAGGGAAAGCCTTGAATACTATTCAAAAGTGCCTGAACAAACTAAAATCGGAAAACCGTATCCGTCGTGTTGGATCTGCTACTTTTGGCGGCCAATGGGAAATCATAGAATAAAAGAATATACAAACAAACATAACCCCATATCCCTATGAAAAAGATACTGTTAACTCTCATTTTGGCGGCAAGTCTGAACCTTTCCGCCCAACCTTTGTGGCTTCGCGAAAACATGATTTCGCCCAAAGGCGACAAGATTGCCTTTTGTTATAAAGGCGATGTATATGTGGTTGACGCCCAAGGCGGTAAAGCCCAACAATTGACCACGAATACTTCCTATGAAACTGCACCCATTTGGTCGCCCGACGGCAAGCAAATCGCCTTTGCCACCGACCGCAACGGCAATTTCGATGTGTATCTGGTCTCTGCTGAAGGCGGTGTGCCGCAACGCATTACGACCAATTCGGCTTCCGAGTTACCTTTGGCTTTCTCGCCTGATGGAAAAGAGATTTATTTCTCTGCCCAGATTCAGAAAGCCGCCGAGAATGTGCAGTTTGCCTCGGGTTGGATTACCGAATTATATAAGGTCAGCACCGAAGGCGGTCGCCCCGAGCAGGTGGTGGCTGTGCCCGTGGCCAGCATGTCGTTCGACAAGGACGGCAAGTCGTTCCTTTACTACGATCGCAAGGGCAGCGAGAACGTGTGGCGTAAGCATCATACCTCTTCCGTGGCCCGCGACGTTGTGTATTACAATGCCAAGAAAAAGACACACACCATCCTAACCACCAATGTGGGTGAAGACCGTGACCCGAGATACTTGCCTGGCTATCAAGAAGTCGTGTTCTTGAGTGAACGCAATAATGGTAACTTCAATGTTTACAAAGCTCCTTCAAATGACCTTGAAAAAGTAGAGCAAGTGTCGCATTTCAAGACGCATCCCGTGCGTTTCTTGAGTCTAGCTAACGATGGCCTGCTGTGTTACGGTTATATGGGAGAAATCTACACGCAACGCATTGGTAATGAACCTCAAAAGGTAAACATCGAAATTGTCAACGACCAAGATCCTGAACAATTAGTGAAGCAGGACTTCAAGGGTGCAGGCAGTTTTGCGTTGAGCAACGACGGCAAGCTGATTGCCTTTGTCTCGCGCGGCGAGGTCTTTGTCACAGGTGTGGATGAATACGCCACCACCAAGCAAATCACGCACACCCCGCAGGCCGAGCGCAGCCCTTCGTTCTCGAAGGACGGTCGCACTCTCGTATATGCTTCGGAGCGTGACGGCTACTGGAACCTCTACCAAGCCACCATCACCCGCAAGGAGGACTTTAACTTTGCTTACGCCACCTTGATTGATGAGAAACCGCTATTCCCGAACGACGGCATCGAGCGCAGCAATCCCGAGTACTCACCTGATGGCAAAGAGATTGCGTTTGTTGAAAACCGTAACATTTTGAAAGTGTATAATATAGCATCAAAAGAGGTGCGCCAAATCACCGATGGTACGCAACATTATGGTAGCATAGGTTATGAATGGTCGCCGGACGGGAAATGGTTTGCCGTGACATTGATTACCCACATGCGTGACCCCTATTCCGATGTCGCTATTGTGTCGGCGAACGGCGACAAAAAGATTTACAATATCACCGAAAGCGCTTACTTCGACGACGACCCGCAGTGGGTGTTGGATGGTAATGCAATAATCTATAATTCAGATAGATATGGTATGCGTTCCCATGCCTCGTGGGGCAGCCAGAGGGATGCCTTTATCGCTTTCTTGAATCAGGATGCCTACGACAAATTCCGCCTTAACAAAGAGGAATACGCGCTGCTGAAAGAAACTGAAAAAGGCAAGAAGGACGATAAGAAAGACGAAGCGAAGAAGGACGAAAAGAATGACAAGAAAAAAGACAAGAAAGATGAGAAAAAAGATGAGGATAAACCCAAGGAGGACAAGAAGATAGAGGTTGATTTGGAACATTTGCAAGACCGCGTCATCCGCTTGACGCCCATGTCATCGAATTTGAGCGGCATGGCTTTGTCGAAAGATGGTGAAAAATTCTATTTCATGACATCGTTTGAAAAAGGTTACGACCTTTGGGAACTTGACGTGCGCGAAAAGTCGATGAAGGTTTTGAAGAAGATGGGGCAGGGTGGTGCGCGTTTGGCCGTGAAAGACGACAACATTTTCCTACTTTCGGGCGGCAACCTGCAAAAGGTGGACAAGAACGGCAAGTCAACCTCGATTAAATTTGACGCCACTATGGAACTCGACCTTGCTGCCGAGCGCGAATATATGTTCAACCATGTCTTTTTGCAAACCGAGAAGCGGTTCTTCATGAAAGACCACCACGGCGTGGATTTGGCTCTGATGAAGGAAGCCTACCAGCCTTTCCTTGCGCATATCAACAACAACTACGATTTCTCCATTATGTTGAGCGAGATTTTGGGCGAGCTCAATGTGTCGCACACGGGTTCGGGCTATCGTCCTTCAGGTAGGGGCGACGCCACGGCGGAGTTTGGCGTTTTGCTCGACCTCGATTACAAGGGCGACGGCCTGAAAATCGATGAGGTGGTGGAAGGCGGTCCCTTCGACAAGAAAAACTCCAAGGTGAAAGCGGGCTCCATTATACAAAAGATTGATGGCGTGGAAATCACGAAAGGTATGGACTATTATCCCCTGCTGAACAATAAGAATGGCAAGACCGTTTTGGTGACCGTCTCTGATGGCGGCAAGACTTGGGACGAGACAGTGAAGCCTATCAGTCACGGCGCAATGAATGAACTGCTTTATGAGCGTTGGGTGAAGCACAACGAGGAAACCGTCAAGAAACTCTCCAACGGTCGCCTTGGTTATGTCCACATTCGTAGTATGGGTGATGCCAGCTATCGCGATGTGTATTCGCAAATCCTAGGCAAATATAACCTTTGTGACGGTATCGTCATCGACACGCGCTTCAACGGCGGCGGTCGCCTGCACGAGGACATCGAAATCCTGTTCAGCGGTGAGAAGTATCTGGAGCAAGTCATCAACGACAGCGTGGCCTGCGTGATGCCTTCGCGACGCTACAACAAGCCCTCGGTGATGATTATCGGTGAGGCTAACTACAGCAACGCACATGGCACACCTTGGGTTTACAAGTACAAGAAGATGGGCAGCCTTGTCGGAATGCCTGTGCCAGGTACCATGTCAAGCGTGACTTGGGAGACCCTGCAAGATCCGTCGCTGTATTTCGGCTTGCCCGTGGTCGGTTACCGCACTGAACAGGGCAACTGGTTGGAAAACACCCAGCTGGAGCCTGATGTGAAAGTGCGCAACACGCCTGAAAAGATGGCTGCTGGTGTGGATGAACAGTTGGAAGCCGCAGTGAAAGAGTTGTTGAAGGAAGTGAAAGCATTCCATTATTGGGGGAAATAGACTTGTAAGACTGTCACATTGGCTCGTTTCGCATCTTCGAATCTTACGATTTGTGGCAACTGTTATTGGCAAAGTCTAGGAGAATATTTGAAGGAAAGGGTTAAACTATTCAAGTTTCGCAAGTTACGGTGCATCCCAAAGGGATGCTACTATCTCTTCGTTTTGTTTTTACCGAACGTGCATCCCGATGAGATGCCATGTGACTGCGTCCAACTAATCCCGTAGGGATTTACTATCAGTAAAACAACATATAAAATCAAGCTTTTGCATCCTGTAGGGATGTGCTGAACTTGAATTATACTATTTTCCATTCTTCAATCCTCCATGTTGTTGTGGAGAGATTCACATCGTACTTTATATATTGCTTTCGGTCGTCTTGTTCAAAAAGATTGGCGTATTGTTTTTCCTCAATTTGAGCCAAAGCCTCATCGGCTTTAGTCATAACTCTCTGATTTTGGAATCCGTTGGCAAAAGTACAAATTTTTGTAAAAAATGTTTTATCTTTTCAATAATTCTCTATATTTGTACCCCCCTAATCCACTCGGATTTTTTGCGAGAATAACAATACAAATAATAACAAATCATTAAAATTCAAATCATTATGAACAGAAAACCTTTACTCCTAATCCTATTGATGGCACTTTCCTGGCCATTGGCTTTGTCGGGTCAGACTTACTTCACCCAGACATCCACCAGTGACTTCATGAAGGGCACTGGAACGAACACTGTCATCGCCAACAACTGCGTCTCGTTGCAGCAAAAGATGGCTTCCGTCGCCGACTGGAGCGCGACCACCAACCTGCCCCAAACGCTTGAAAGCCACCAAGTGGTGACTTGGCGCAACTACGTCTATTGCGTGGGCGGCTTCAATGGCTCCAACCCAGTGAACAACGTTTATCGTGCCACGCAACAAGATAACGGCATCTCGGGCTGGTCGGGCCTCAATGGCTTGCCCGTGGCCTTGAGAGACATGGGCGTTGCCGCCACCCAAACCCAATTGGTCGTGATAGGTGGCCGCAACAACGATACCGTGAGCAACAAGATTTATTCTGCGCCTTTCAATGACGATGGTTCCATCGGATCATGGCAAGAACTTTCCGTCAGTCTGCCCCAACCTTGCTGGGGTATGCGTGCTGTGGAAGCTTTGGGTAGCGTTTATATTATAGGTGGTGCCAACACTGATAGCGAAAATGACGCTACCAACAAGGTGTATCGCTTGAAAGTGAATGCCGTAGGCGAAATTTCTGGCATCGTTGAGGTGAACAGTTTACCTGCACCCCGCAATGGTCACGCCGTTACTGTGTATGATTCCAAGATTATTGTCACGGGTGGCTACGATGCTTCCCATACTGCTCAAAACACGGTGTATAGCGCCACTGTCAACGTGAGTGGCACACTCGGCTCCTGGTCCACCAAGGCCCCGTTGACAGAAGCCGTTTACGACCACACTACCGTGTGCGCCAACGGCATCCTGACCGTCATCGGTGGACACAACGGCTCGTTGCCAAGCAACAAGTTCTATTATGCCAATGCCGATGCCACTACCTACAGCTGGACCATGTCGGATGTGATGATGCCTGAACGCTATTTCCGTTGTGCCTCCTTCGCCTTCGGCAACAAGATTTTCCTCTGCGGTGGCGAAGCCACTTCGGGCACCATCAACAACTTGGTGAGCTACATGGCCGTGACCACCTCTTCCACACCCGTCAAGAAGTCGGCCTTCATAGGCATACCTTATTATATTGGTACGCCCAAAACAATGCAGGAATTGAACTACACGTTGACCAACCCCACTTCCAAGACCTATGAAATCCTTTATCGCACCGCCGGTGAAGACAAGGTTTTCAGTAGTTGGACTTCAGCGGGCAGTGACCTCCCCGCCGTTGTCAACCAAAGCAAGAGTTATATCCAATACATGTTCCGTGTTACGGCCACGGGGGCGAATGACTTTTCCATTGATGACGTGACCCTCACCGTGGCGGGCTACAAGCAGCTGGAAGGTAACCTGAACGATTGGGGCGACCTCACCTTGGCGGACAGCCCCTACTTGGTGACAGGCGACATCAGCTTCACTTCGGGCTCCCACAACATTGCGGCGGGCGTGACTATCATGTTCATGCCTAACACGGGGATGAACATTGGGCAAGCCAGTGTAAACTTCAACGGCACCCAGGCCAATCCCATCCTGCTGACCGCCTACGAAAGCGGCAACGGTAGCTGGAACGGTGTGTATTTCCAAGATGCCAGCGACAACGGCGTAACCTCTGTGATGAACTATACCACCATTGAAAAGGCTGGTAATGGCAGCAATGCTGCCAACTTGCGCTTGTATTATACCAACCAACCCACAATGAGCCATTGCACTTTTAAGCTTTCCACAGGTGATGCTGCCTATTTCCAAAACTCAAGCCCGACACTGACCTCTTGCACCTTTAGTGATGCTCCAGAAAACAGGTCGGGTTTAGCACTCATTAATTCTTCGCCTAACTTGACTTCTTGCACCATAAGCAATAATAGTAACCAGGGGCTTCATCTCAACAACTCCGCTCCAACCTGTAACAACTGCACGATGACGGGCAACATGTATGGCATTTATTTCCAAACCACCAACTTCAACGCCACCTTCAGCGGAGTGACTTGCTCGAACAACCAATTCGGCTTGTATTCCTGTACTCCCAACCGTTCCTTCACCTTTGGCAGTAGCGAGATTGTCTTTACCAACAATGAGGCCGATATTGCCGTGGCGGGTGGCCAGATTGGTTCCGACCAGACCTGGAACAACTATCCAAACTGCTATGCCCTGTTGGGCAATGTGGAAATCTATGGTGGTACACCTAAACTCACTGTGCAGGCTGGCACTACCATTAAGGGAAACACAAGTTGTGGTCTTTATGTGGGCCGCAACAGCAACCAAGGTGGTATGCTCTATGCCGTGGGCACCACCGCACAGCCCATTACCTTCACTTCCTTGAATGGCGAAGTAGGTGGTTGGGACGGTGTCCGTTTCCGCGACGGCAGCGACTATAGCTCCAATTCTTCGCTTCGCCATTGCGTGGTGGAAAAGGGCGTTCACAATTTGGTTTGCAGTAGCACCAACCAACCCAGCGTGATGTGGTGTACCTTCCAAGATGCCCAGAACCACAATGTAGACTTGAGCAGTGCCAGCATCAGCATCGAAGGCAGCACCATTAAGAATGCCCCACAAGGTCTTTGGGTAAGTTCCTCTTCGCCCACCTTGGTTTCTGTGGTGTTTGAGAACCATAGCGAATACTGTGTCTATAACAATAACGAATGTAATGTGACCTACTCCGACTGTACTATGAAGGATTCACACATCGGCATTCGCATAATTACACCTAACCGCGATATGGTGAACGATGAATATAGCGAAATTACTTTCCAGAATAATATTGCGAATATTGGCGTGCCAGAAGGACATATAAATGTGGATCGCATTTGGGAAGCAAATTCTTATGCTATTTTTGGGGACCTTTATGTAGGGCGCTACCGTTATGATTCTCCCAGTTATTGCCGCCTTACGCTGATGCCAGGTGTCACCTTGAAGTTTGCAGAAGGCAAATATATGAGAATTGGTACCGATTGGTCTTATCCTGGGGATTTAAACGCTGAGGGCACAGCGGAGCAGTCTATCACCTTCACTTCGCTGAACGGCGAGGCAGGAGGCTGGAACGGTTTGGTTTTCGGTGATTACGCTGATGTCTATTCAGAGCAGGAGTCCATATTGAGGCATTGCATTGTGGAAAACGGCAACGAATACAACCTGCACTTGAGCAGCACCAACCAGCCTTCGTTGATAGAGAACTGTACTTTCCAAAACGCCATGGGCTATGGTGCATATTTCTACTCATCCAATGATACTTTAAACAATTGTCAGGTGTTGAACAATGGTGATCACGGCATCAAATCCGAAAGTGCTTGGATTGGGATGAACAATGTACAAGTATTGAATAATGGTGGTTATGGTATGTTCTACACCAACGCCCATTATTTGGACAGCTTTGAGAATGTGAGTATTGAAGGAAATGCCCAAGGGCAAATTGCTTTAGATGGAGGCCATATTTCTGTGGATCGTACTTGGAATGCTTATACCTATTTCGTCCTAAACGACCTTTATGTAGGGCGCTACCGTTATGATTCTCCCAGTTATTGCTGCCTTACGCTGATGCCAGGTGTCACCTTGAAGTTTGCAGAAGGCAAATATATGAGAATTGGTACCGATTGGTCTTATCCTGGGGATTTAAACGCTGAGGGCACAGCGGAGCAGTCTATCACCTTCACTTCGCTGAATGGCGAGGCAGGAGGCTGGAACGGTTTGGTTTTCGGTGATTACGCTGATGTCTATTCAGAGCAGGAGTCCATATTGAGGCATTGCATTGTGGAAAACGGTAACGAATACAACCTGTATATGTACGAATCTTATCAACCTTCGTTAATTGAAAATTGTATCTTCCAGAATTCCAATGGTATTGGCTTGTATCTTGATTCGTATTCCACACCTGTAGTCAGCAAGTCAATCATTAAAAACAATGCTTCCCATGGCATTTATATGACAGGCTCCAATTTGAATCCAACAATAGGTTGCACACCTGAAAACGCCAATAGTATTTATGGTAATGGTGGTTATCAAGTCTATCATAACGGCAATCAAGATATCAATATGACCTACAACTTCTGGGGCCAACCAGGTTACATACAAGTGGAAGATGATTTGGTTTACGACAAGTTGGATGACCCGAGTAAGGGCCGCATCACGGTTTATCCTACCAGTGTGTTCCCCATGGAGGACTTTGGCCACGTGCAAGGTACCTTCCGCTATAGCGAAAACAAACTGATGACCAACCGCGAGATGAACATCATCAGCGTGAACGACAGCATCATGGCTACAGCCAACAGCAATGCCAACGGCCAGTATGACTTCAGCAACTACAATGTGAGCGTCTATAACACCTTGGACAACGACTTTGGCGTGGACATCCTCGCCGGCGTGAATGCCACTGATGCCCTTTTGGCGATGCGCCACTACGTCCACTTGGACACCCTCACCGGCAGCTTTGCCGCCGCCGCCGACGTCAACCAAAGCGGCAACATCAACGGCACCGATGCCATGCTCATCATGCGCCGCGCCATTGGCGAGTCGTTCCCCTCGGGCGACTTCTACTACTACAACCCCAGCACGATGAACATCAGCGGCGACACCTGCCACTACGACTTGAGCTTCCTCTGCTTCGGCGACGTGAACGGCTCCTATACCCCACAGGGCCGCGACAACAACATAGAATTGTTGCACGAAGGCCAACTGGTGGCCGATTCCTATCAGGAGATGGAAGTGCCTGTCAGCATCAAGCAAGCCGTCGAGTTGGGTGCCCTCACCCTGCGCTTCGTATATCCCGTGGAATTTGTTGAGATAGAGGACGTGGTATTGGCCGCCACGGGCGAGAGCCTGCTCTTCACTGCCAACAATGGCCTGTTGACCATCGTATGGTTCAGCCTTGAGCCCCTGGCCCTGTCAGAAAACGACGAACTTGTTGTTGTCAAGGTGCATACCAAGGACTTGAGTTCTATCGAAGAACCCATTGCCTTCAGTTTGGGATCCTATTCCGAATTGACCGATGGCAATGCTCAAGTGCTTGAAGACGTGGTGATTGCCATGCCCGTCATTGTCACTGAGACCTTGAGCATGGGTGAAAACACGACCAGCGACCATGTAGCCTTGTATCCCAACCCGACCAAAGACATCTGCACCTTGGCCTACGAGCTGCCTGAGGCTGGCCGCGTGACCGTTTCGGTCTACAACCTGATGGGTGTGAAAGTGCTCGATGCCGCCAACAGCCGCATGGAAAGCGGACACCATGAGTTGCGCTTGTCCACGGCGTCATTGGCCTCGGGAATGTACAGCTGCCGCATCACCTTCGAGGGTGAAAGCAGCTGGGTGAAAACCATTAAGTTAATCATCGAAAAATAATGCGTCATGACACGAAAGACAAGAATCCTCATATTGCTAAGCTGCCTATTCCCATGGCTGCGGGCGATGGCCGACCCCATCGTCACGGCAGTGGGCAGCGGCTCCATCTGCCCCGGTGACGAGGTCGTCATTCCCGTCACGGTGAGCAATTGTAATGGTGTGGCTGCCATCAGCTTGGCTCTGAACTTCGAGAACACCAAGGTCAGCTACCTAGGCTACCAGAACCTGAACAGTGCCGTTTCCACCATGCTCGTCAACGCGAGCGGTGGCACGGTGTATATGACTTGGGCCAACATGAACAATGTCAATGTGGGCAGCGGCACCCTTGTAGAGCTGCGTTTTGTGGGCATCACGGGTTCCACCGGCTTGAACTGGAACACCAACCAATGTGAGTACAGTGATGCTACGGGTACTATCATCCAGTCGAACTACAACAACGGCTCGGTGAACGTCTATACGGTGCCCAGCATTACTTCCAATCCTTCCAACCGCAATCTGGTGGAAGGCCAAAGCACCACCTTCGAAGTGGGAGCCTCGGGTAGCGGAATCGGTTACCAGTGGCAGATCAAGACCATATACGATAGCGATTGGCAGAACTTGAGCAATGGAGGCAACCACAGCAATGTGTACAGCTGGAGGATGAATGTGAACAATGTCACCTTGGACATGAACGGCAACCAATACCGTTGCGTAGTGAGTGGCACCTGCCCCTCGCCCGTGACTTCGGCAGCGGCCACCTTGTCGGTTGAGCCTTACATTCCGCCCATCCCGACCATTGTCACTTCCACGGGCTCGGTGGCCACTTGTGCTGACCAGGCCTTCTCCATTCCCGTCACGGTGACCAACTGCAACAATGTGGGTGCCATTAGCTT
>JAEEGL010761942.1_pt1 | contig 12386 bp, 9 predicted proteins | sample 9134231 | NCBI WGS metagenome assembly JAEEGL01 (sample SAMN16246548, study PRJNA631951) | gut metagenome | biome: gut microbiome; feature: rumen; material: fiber-attached | host: Bos | place: Iran: Karaj | collected 2018-10 | reverse complement strand
CGGCCGCCCTGCGGGGCAGCCCATCACAGACCCGAAAGGAGCGCCATATGTACGATCTTTTAATGACCAACGCCTGCATCATCACTGTAGACAAAGACCACAACATATACGACAAGGGCTATATCGCGACCAAAGGCGATAAGATCGCCGCTCTCGGCTCCATGGAGGAGCTGGGCGGGAACCTGCCCCAGGCAAAGCGCCTCATAGACATGAAGGGCCACGCCATACTTCCCGGCCTGGTAGACGGCCACGGACACGCCGGCCACTGCCTGACCAAGACCCTGGGCGAGCATCTGTCCGGCAACGAGACTGATTTCTGGACGATCATGGCAGAAGACGTCTACTACCGCAGCAGCGACGAGGAGTTCTGGTACGCAGAAGGCGCTCTGGCAGCCGCCGAGCGCATCAAGTTCGGCACCACCACCGGAGTTTCAATGGTGGGAAGCACCCCCCGCATCGACTGGATAGCCCCCGTGGGGGCAAACCTCGCTGGCAGCAGCTCCGTTGGAATACGCCAGTTCTCCGGCATAGGCACCGCCAACGCCCCCTGGCCCAAGATGGCCCGCTACTACGACGGCAAGGGCGGATACGTCGAAAGGGAAGTCGACCCCAACGAAGCCCTGAAGAACACCGAAGCCTCCCTTAAGGCCTTCAACGGCCGCCATCCCCTCGAGACCTGCATAGTCGCTCCCGGCAACATGGGCAGAAGAAAGGGCATGGACCCTCAGGACAGCATCATCCACAACCGCAGGATGTACGAGCTCTCGGTGGAGTACAACGTGCCTCTCCACACCCACGCCTACGGCGGAGACGTCCAGTTTCTCTGGGACAACAACCCCGAGGTGCTGACTCCGAACCTCTCCCTCACCCACTCCACCGGCTACTCCGAAAGAGAGCTTGAGATACTGGCCGATACCGGTGCCTTCGTCTTCCACGGCCCCACCACCAACGGCAATATCTACGGCCACTGCCCGGTCATCGAAATGCTTGACAAAGGCATCAACCTGGCAGTCGTCACCGACGGCACCGCTCCCGACCGCAGCTTCGACCTGTGGCGCGACATGAAGAACGTGCAGCTGCTGCAGCGCTTCCGCTTCAAGACCCGCGACCTGCTGCCCTGCGGCACCGTGCTCGAACTGGTAACCATCGAGCCGGCCAGAGCCCTGGGCATAGACGACAAGGTCGGATCCCTCGAGGTCGGAAAGAAGGCCGACATCATCGCTGTCGACGTGATGCAGCCCCACCTTGCCCCCTTCGGAGTCATGCCCCTGCAGCGCCTGGTCTACCACGCTATGGGCCAGGACGTCGACTGGACCATAGTCGACGGCCGCATAGTCATGGAGGAGCGCCGCCTCATGCTGTGTGACGAAAAGGCAATCCTAAGGCGCGCAGAAGAGGCCTTCGAAGTCATGATGAAGAGGCTGAACAGGCCCGAACTCATCGATAACCCCAGGCTCTACGATATACGCCAGGGCTTCGGCAAGTAGAGCCTGCCGCCTAAAGCGGGGCCGCAAAGCCCGAAAAACGCAAGCAGTTAAAACGAAACGCCCCGGGGCAGATGCCTCGGGGCGCTGGTTTATACGAACAGTATGCCTGTACTACGATATTGAACACTGATAGTTGCCCAATAACAGGTGAAATTTATAATCTCGATTATGGGTTAACTACATCATCTTTTGGGACACCAATTGGGGCAACATAAAAAGTAAAGTTATCTTTACCATCAATTCCAAGGAATAAATCACTGTCTTCTTGATCGTATGCCCCAATTCCACAGGTCCCTAGACCAAGATTCTCTGCAGCCAAATAAACATTCTGACATATATGCCCGGCATCCACAGGTATATATTTATAAGCCGAATCAGGATAACGCCATTCAGACCTATATGGGACTGCGACAAAATACAAGCATACAGATGCTTTGCCGCAGAATACCATCTTGCCTGCGCTCTGTGATAACCGAGATAGAGAAACTCTATACTACATTCCTAATACGGATGGTAGTATAATTCTGCTTGTTCAACTAAATATAAATCCCTCCCAACCGATGTGTAAATAGTAATCGCCCGCTCTACTCCCAGTAATCCGAGGGGTCGACGGGCTCGTCGTAGATGCGCAGCTCAAGGTGGAGATGGGGACCGGTGGACATGCCCGTGCTTCCCACGGTGCCTATCTGATCCCCCGCTTCGACCTGCTGACCGGCTTCAGCCGTGAGGCTCTCCATATGAGCGTAAAGGGTGCTGAAACCGTCGGCGTGGTCTATGATCACGTGATAACCGTAGGATGGGGAGTATTCGCTCAGCCTGACGGTGCCCGAGGCGGCGGCAAGGACGGGAGTCCCTTTAGGGGCAACGAAGTCTATGCCTTTGTGCGCGTAGCGTGACACCGAGTACTCGTTTTCGTTGTACGCGAAGGGAGCGCTGATGCGGAATCCGTTGACAAAGCCTACTTCCGGGACCTGATCTGAGGATGCACCGACATTTTCAGAAGCCGCGCCGGAGTGCTCATTCGACATCACTCCCTCCGCCTCATCGGCCTTCCCTTCAGAATCCTGAATTGCCTCTTCATTGAAAATTCCAGGTTTTCCGGCTTCCGAAGCCTTAAGGAACTCCCTGCTGATAGTGAAGCGCCTGGCAGCGTATACCCCCATGCTGCTCAGTACCAGGACCAGCGCCAGGGCGGCAAGGACGAACCTTGCCCCTGGCCTTACCGCTGCGCTCTCAAAACTTACGCCTGTCTCCCCTGCTATCCTGCCTTTGATATTCGCAAGATTCTCCCTACTGCATCTCATCGTAAATACCCCTTAATTCGTCTCTCAGCTTTCCCTTGGCTCTATAGATGATATTTTCAACCTTTCTGAGTCCCAGACCCATGGCCTTCGCAATGCGGGCCGGCTTCTGCTCCATGAAGAAGCGCCTTATTATGACCTCACGCTCCGGTTCCCTGAGCCTTTCGACCGCATGCCGCAGAGCCTCCGCCATCTCAGAGTCCGGCAAGCCTTCGCCATCTTCGGCAAGACCCGATACTTTATCTTCGGTAAGCTCTTCGGCCATGCGGCTGCTCAGTTTTCTGAACCTGTCAATGGCCTTGCTGCGGCATTTGAGGCAGAGCCAGGTTTTTAGACTTCCCCTTGCGGGATCGAAGGATGCGGGATCCTTCCACAGGTCTATGAAAACGTCGGCCACGCACTCTTCGACGTCCTGTTCGCTGCCCGCCCCTTCTATTATGGGCGCAGCGACCGACCACAGCAGCCTCGAATACCTGTCTATGCACTTTTCGAATTCCTTTTCCGTCAAGCCGGGATCTTCCTTTCACGGTCTTTCGCTATATATACGAAGCGGACTGGGATTTTTCTCAAGGATAATTCAAATATAAAACAAAAGACCTGCGCTTTGCGGTAAAGCGCAGGCCTTTTAGCGAGCTTAAAAATCAGTAGAGCTTTGCTCCTGCCGGGATATGGTCGTCGACCATGAGCAGATGGAGCTTCTCCTCGCCCTCTTCGCTGTGAAGGGCGGAGATCAGCATGCCGCAGCTGTCGATACCCATCATTGCCCGGGGGGGCAGGTTGGTGATGGCGATGCAGGTCTTGCCTATGAGCTCCTCGGGCTCATAGTAGGCGTGGATGCCCGAGAGTATGACCCTGTCGGTGCCGGAGCCGTCGTCCAGGGTGAACCTGAGCAGCTTCTTGCTCTTCTTGACGGCCTCGCACTCCTTGACCTTGACGGCCCTGAAGTCGCACTTGGAGAACTCGTCGAAGGACACGTAGTCGGTGAAGAGGGGCTCTATCTCGACCTTGCTGAAGTCTATGGCTTCGGGGGCGGCGGGTGCCTGAGCGGCCTCTGCGGGCTTCTCCTCTTCCTTCCTGGCGGCGGAGGCATTCTGCCCTCTGGGCTTCATGGTCGGGAAGAGCAGCACGTCCTGGATGCTCTGGCTGTTGGTCAGCAGCATGACGGTGCGGTCTATGCCTATGCCCAGGCCTCCCGTGGGAGGCATGCCGTACTCGAGGGCGTTGACGAAGTCGTAGTCGACCTGGCAGCGGGCGCCGGGTTCGATGGCAAGGCGCTCCGCGACCTGACGCTCGAAGCGGCCCTTCTGGTCTATGGGGTCATTGAGCTCGCTGAAGGCGTTGCCGAACTCGGTGCAGTTGATGAAGAACTCGAAGCGCTCGGTGAAAGCCGGATCGTCGGGGCATCTCTTGGCAAGAGGCGAGTTGTCAACAGGGTACTCGTATATGAAGGTGGGCTGGACCAGATTGCCCTCGACGAAGGCGTCGAAGAACTCGGCCAGTATGTTGCCCCTGGTGGGTATCTCGGGAAGCTCGACATTATTGGCCTTGGCTGCCGCCACGGCGTCCTCGTCGGTCTTCCAGTCGTTGTAGTCGACCCCGGAATACTTCTTCACCGCTTCGCGCATGGTCATGCGGGTCCAGTTATCGAAGTCTATGACCTTGTCGCCGTAGGGTATGAGGCGGCTCTGGCAGACCTTGTCCGCAAGGCGCTTAAAGAGGGCCTCGACCAGATCCATCATGCCCTGAAAGTCGGTATAGGCCTGATAGAGCTCGATGGAGGTGAACTCAGGGTTATGCTTGGGGTCCATGCCCTCGTTCCTGAATATGCGTCCGATCTCGTAGACCCTGTCGATGCCGCCGACGATAAGGCGCTTGAGGTAGAGCTCGGTCTCTATGCGCAGCACCATGTCGATGTCGAGGGTGTTGTGGTGGGTATAGAAGGGACGGGCCGCGGCTCCTATCTCGAAGGGAGTAAGTATGGGGGTCTCGACCTCCAGATACCCTCTTTCATCGAGGAACTTCCTGATCTCGCTGAGCACCATGGAGCGCTTCTGGAAGGTCTCCTTTACCTCGGGGTTCACGATCAGGTCGACGTAGCGCTGGCGGTAGCGCAGCTCGGTGTCGGTGAGGCCGTGGAACTTCTCGGGCAGGGGCCTTAAGCTCTTGGAGAGCAGGGTCAGCTGTTCCACCCTGATGGAGATCTCGCCGGTCTTCGTGCAGAAGACCTCGCCGGTGATGCCCAGTATGTCGCCTATATCCAGCTTCTTGAAGAAGTTGTAATTCTCCTCGCCTATGTTGTCTCTGGTGACGTAGAGCTGGATGTCGCCCCTGTCGTCTCTCAGATGGGCGAAGCTGGCTTTGCCCATGACCCTCTTGGACATGAGCCTGCCGGCCACGTTCTCCATCTTGCCCGAATTGGTCTCGGGCTCAAGGTGCTTAAAGGCTTCCTTTATGTCAGCCGAGTAGGCGGTCTGGAAGAACTTCGTTATGGCATAGGGGTTCTTCCCTTCGGACTGGAGCTTCTCCAGCTTGTCCTTTCTTATGAGGAACTGCTCGCTCTCGCTCTGCTGGTTCTGCTGATTCTTCTTTTCTTCGCTCATTTCGATCTCCCGCGCGGAGCCCTATTCGGGCTTGAATATCTTAAGTATCTTGTAGCTCAGTATGCCGTCTTCGACCTCGACCTCGACCTTGTCTCCGACTTTTTTGTTTATGAGTTTCTTTCCCAGGGGGGACTCATTGGAGATCTTGTCGTTGAGGGGGTCGGCGTCGGTGATGCCCACGATCTGGTAGGTGAATTCTTCCTTGGTCTTGGTATCCCTTATTGTCACGGAAAGACCCAGGTTCACGTGCTCGCCGGTCAGCTCGTCCTCGCTGACGATCTTGGCGTTCCTGATCATGTTGTCAAGCTTGGCTATGCGCTCCTCGACTTCGACCTGCTCGTCTTTGGCGGCGTCGTATTCGGCGTTCTCGGACAGGTCTCCGTAGGACTTGGCTTCCTTCAGGTGCTCGGCGACCTCGACGCGGCGCACTGAGATCAGGTGATCGCGTTCCGCCACCAGGGCGTCGTATCCGGATTGTGTAAGCAGAATCTCTTCGTTCATGGTTTGTCTCCTTCTATTTCTTAAGCTCGCTCAGGATCTCTGAAAACTGTTCCGGCGTGTCTGCGGTGTTGAGCCGGGCCCTTATCGCCGCCCCGCCCCCGCAGCCTTTGGTGTAGAAGCTGCTGTGCTGCCTCATTTCCCTTAAGGCAGTATACTCTCCCCTGGCCTCCGTGAGAAGCCTTAAGTGAAATTCTATTGTCTCCGCTATCTCGGCTGGAGAAGGCCTTTGGGGAAGAGGCTCTCCCTTAAGAAGCGCCTTCGCTTCTTCGAATATCCAGGGGTTCCCCCTGGCGCCTCTGGCTATCATAACGGCGTCGCAGCCGGTATCTTCCATCATTTGCAGGGCGTCTTCGGCGCTGAACACGTCGCCGCTGCCTATGACGGGAACGCTGACCGCCTGCTTTACTGCCTTTATGCAGTCCCGGTCAGCCCTGCCCGAGTAGTACTGCTCCCGGGTCCTGCCGTGGACCGCTATGGCGGAGGCCCCCGCCTCTTCCATCTTTACCGCGAAGGCCGCGCAGCTTTCGGGGCTCGCGCCGTCTTCCGAAAAGCCCTTGCGTATCTTTACGCTCACCGGCTTTCCGGAGGCTTCGATGAGGGCCCTTACGCATTCGGCGGCCAGTTCCGGCTTCTTCATAAGGGCCGAGCCCTCGCCGTTCTTTACGACCTTGGGCACCGGACAGCCCATATTTATATCGAAGAAGGCCGCGGGGCTGTCTTTAAGCAGCCTCCCCGCGAAGGCGAACATATCGGGCTCGCAACCGAACAGCTGGATCGCCGCGGGCCCTTCTCTTCCGTCTATCCTTCCTATCTCGGCCCCCCCCGGGCTGTTATAGTACAGGCCCTTGGCGCTGAGCATCTCGGTGTAACCCAGGGCGCTGCCGTGAAGATGGCAGATGTACCTGTAGACTCTGTCGGAAAAGCCCGCCATGGGGGCGAGGAAAAAGGGAGAGGACAGCTCCGCGAAAAAGCTCTTCAGCCTATTCTCCATCGGTATCAAAGCCCTGGCCCTGGACTTTGGGGTTTCTTGCCGCCTTGTTCTTTTCGTATATTATCTCAAGGCCGCTGAGGGTAAGCATCTTGTCGACCACATCTATGCAGAGGGTCTCGGAGGCCATCATTGAGGACATTCCGCCGGTGGCTATGACGGTGACCGGCTTGTCGCTTCCGGTCATGGCGGCGATCTCCTTCTTCATCCTTGCCACTATGAACTCGGTGACTCCCATGTTGCCGTAGACCACGCCGGCCTGTATGCCTTCGATGGTGTTCCTGCAGATGACCTGGCCCGGAGCCTCCAGCTCTACCTTGGGAAGCTTCGCGGTCTTCTCAAAGAGGGCGTCCGACGAGACCTTTATGCCGGGGATGATGGCGCCGCCCAGGAACTCTCCCTTTTCGCTCACCGCGTCGATGGTGGTCGCTGTACCGTAGTCAATTATGATCAGGGGGCCGGGATAGGCCTCGTGGGCTGCCACGGCGTTGACTATCCTGTCGCTTCCCAGGGCCTTGGGATTGTCGTATTTGACCACCAGGCCGGTCTTGATTCCGGCCGCGACTACCAGGGCTCTGATGCCGAAGTACTTGGCGGAGAGGTGCTGCATGGTGTAGGTGAGGGAGGGGACGACGGTGGAGATGATGATGTCGGCCACCTCGTCCTTGTCCAGACCCTCGTAGGAGAAGAGCTGGGTGAGCAGCATGCCGTATTCGTCGGCGCTCTTGCTCTTATCGGTCTCGAGGCGCCAGTTGGTGAGGAGCTTCCTCTCCCTGAAGACGCCTACGACTATATTGGTATTGCCTATGTCAAAGGCGAGAAGCATGTCCTTGCTCAAATCGTGCGGACCTCCTTTTCTATCCTGCGCAGGGCCAGGGCCATGGTCAGGCTGGGGATCACGCTGTTGTCGCTGATGTCGGTGCCCAGGATGTCTCTGATGTGCTTGAGCCTGTACTGCACCGTGTTGGCGTGGATGTTCATTATCCTGGCGGTGGCAGAGGTGGAGATGCCGGCGTCGAGTATGAAGGTCTCGAGGGTCTCCATCAGCTGCCTGGACTTGGAATCGTTTCCGTCGCTCAGGGGTCTTAAGATGTACTGATAGCCCGACTTCACCCTGCCGCCGTTCCTGCATATCTCAAGGCAGTTGGCCGCCACAATCAGCTCGAACTTGGTGAAGCTGCGCTTTAAGGGATAGATCTGTCTGACGTAATTTTCGGTCTCGTTGATGCCGTTGAATACCTGGCAGGCGCCTTCTATGCCGCAGAGTCCGTTGCAGCAGAAGACGCTCTTCGCTCCCGCGGCGACCAGCTTTTCGCTTAAGGCCGCCCAGGCGTCCATGTCGAGGCTCCCGTTTTCGCTCTGCTTTACAAAGACTCCCGCGACCTCCTCTTTCTCGGTCTGCTTAAGGCCGGTGAGGCCGCAGCTCTCCTCGTAGGCAAGAAGAAGCTTCACCGCTTCTTCCCTGTTCACTTCGGGGATGTAATATGCTCCGACTATATTCCCGCTGTTTATCTTCAGCTCGTCGGCCAGCTGCTGGGCAAGGCTCCTGTTGCCCCTCCTCAAAGCCCCTATGAACTCGGAGACCACGTCCCTTTCGGGGGCGTAGTTCCACATGGCCATGGAAAGCTCGATGATCTCGGAGAGCTTGCTCAGGTCGTCCTGGGAGAAGCAGCCCTCGTTGTCGACCAGCATTATGTAGTATTTATTCCTGTTCAGATTAAAGGGACGCCAGAAGGTGGTCAGATTCGATTTGCCGACCATTACCTTCTGCAGGTCGGCGTCGTTGAGGTCCACGCGGGCCTTGACGGCTTCTTCGACGGTTGTGTTGTGTCTGGTCTCCACAGTGAGTATGCGGTTGAATTCCTCGGTGAAGATGACGATCTGGAAGTTGTTGTTGACCGCCGCCTCCTTCAGCGCCACCTGAAAACTGGGATAGCGCTCAAAATTGAGAAGATGAAATATGGTATTGCTGATGAGGCTGTTGGAAAAGCTCTCGGCCATCTTTCGCTCCTTTCTCCGGCATGCCGGGATCTGATGTCAAACGCTATTTCTTGTCTTCGCCCTCGGCGTCTTCTTCGGGCTCTTCCTGCTGTTTTTCAAAGACCTGAAGTATCTCGTCCTCGTGGGGAACGGCGGGGGTTTCGGGACCGGCGCCTTCTTCGGGCAGTTCGGCTGTTTCGGCGGCCTCATGCTCTTCGGCCGCATCCCGGGCCTTCTCCCTTTCCTTCTGCTCCTTCAGGTAGTCTTTCAGTTCCATTATCTGAGGCTTTCCGTCCTTGTCGAAGACGGCGACTCTCTTGCCTCCTTCAGCGCCGCGCTCGGTCTCTTCGCTCTGCCTGCGTTCTTCCTCTTCGCGCTCGCGCCTGGCTCTCTCCTCGGCTTCCTTCTTTTCCTTCTCGCTGCGGACCTTTGAGAGGGCGGCGTTTTCGGCCTTCAGCTGCTCCAGGGTCTTGGATCCGGTGAAGATGGCTTCGAACTCCTCTCCGTCAAGGGTCTCCACGTCGAGCAGGGCTTCGGCCACGGCGTCGAGCTGGGCTCTGCGCTCGCGGAGTATGGCCTCGGTGTCGATGTAGGCTCCGTCTATGATGGAACGCACTTCGCGGTCGATCTTGGCGGCCAGCTCTTCGGAGAAGTTCTGCTTGGAGGTGAAGTCCCTTCCGAGGAAGACCTCGTCGTTGTCGCTGTAGTTGATGGGGCCTATGGCCTCGCTCATGCCGTATTTGGTGACCATGTCATGGGCCAGCTTTGTGGCTCTCTCAAGGTCGTTGGAGGCTCCGGTGGATATATCGCCCATGACCAGTGCTTCGGCTATGCGCCCGCCGAGAAGTATCTTGATCTCGTCAAGCATGTCCGACTTGGTCATGTAGTATTTGTCTTCGGTGGGAAGGCTCAGGGTGAAGCCGCCTGCCCTTCCTCTGGGCATGATCGTCACCTGGTGGACGGGGTCGGCTCCGGGAATGGCTCTGGTGACCACCGCGTGGCCGGCTTCGTGGAAGGCGGTGAGCCTTCTCTCCTTGTCGCTCATGACCCTGCTCTTCTTCTTGGGGCCGGCGATGACGCGGGTGATGGCCTCTTCCAGGTCATCCATGTGGATGATGGTTCCGTTGCGCCTTGCGGTGAGCAGAGCGGCCTCGTTCATCATGTTCTCTATGTCGGCGGGAGTGAAGCCCGGAGTCATCTTGGCCAGGGTCTCTATGCTGACGGTCTCGTCTATGGGCTTGTTGCGGGTGTAGAGCTTGAAGATCGCTTCCCTTCCCTTGACGTCCGGGACGTTGATGGTGATCTCCCTGTCGAAGCGGCCGGGCCTTAAGATAGCCGGATCGAGGACGTCGGGCCTGTTGGTGGCGGCCAGGATGATGATGCCCTCGTTGGCTCCGAAACCGTCCATTTCGACCAGCAGCTGGTTCAGGGTCTGCTCTCTTTCGTCGTTGCCTCCGCCTATTCCGGCGCCTCTTCTCCTGCCCACGGCGTCTATCTCGTCGATGAAGACCAGGCAGGGGGCGTTCTTTTTGGCGGTCTCGAAAAGGTCTCTCACGCGGGAGGCTCCCACGCCGACGAACATCTCAACGAAGTCGGAGCCGCTGATCGAGAAGAAGGGGACCCCCGCTTCTCCCGCGACAGCCTTGGAAACGTAGGTCTTTCCGGTACCCGGAGGGCCTACCAGAAGCACGCCCTTGGGGATGCGTGCTCCCAGCTCCATGTACTTCTTGGGGTTCTTGAGGAAGTCGACTATCTCTTCGAGCTCGGCCTTTTCCTCGTCCATTCCGGCTACGTCGGCGAAGGTCACCTTCTTATCGTCGCTCTTGAACATGCGGGCGTGGCTCTTGCCGAAGTTCATCGCGTTCTTTCCTTCGCCGCCTCCGGTCATCCTCATGAAGAAGAAGATCATGAATCCGAAGATCAGCAGGTAAGGCACCCAGGATATGAGGGCCGCCCAGATGGAATGGCTGCTCTTTACCACCAGAGTTCCCTCGGCGGTCTGGGGTATGATGTACTTTTCGCTGACTATGGCCATGTCGTAGCTGGACGGCGCAGACGTGGTTATGAAATTGCCGTCGCTCAGCTTGGCCCTGTAGGACAGGCTTCCGTCGACCACCGTGACCTCGGTGATCTGGCGGTTCTCGAGATACTGTATAAAGCTTGAGAAATCGACCTTGGTGGTGGTCGCGTTCTGGTCGGCGGCGCTTAAGGCATTGTTGTTGCTGTAAGCTGCGACGATGGCGACGACCAGGCCGAAGATCAGCAGATACATGATCACGGTACCGCCGAGTCTGGGTCCTTTGTTATTGTTATTCACTTACAGAAATCCTCCATGATTTATCTTAAAACTTGTGAAAAAAACAAGTTTTTGTGTTCAAACAACATGTCATTATACTATGTATTTTCGTTCTGGCAATAATGAAGTTTTGGTGAAGAACGTATGGTTTTCTATTCTCTGGAAGCGGGGGGTCTCAGGGCCAGCTTTCCCTTAAGTATCCTGGCGGAATACCCTCTGGGAAGCTCGATGGTGAGCCCTCCCCTGCCGCTTTTCATGGCGCCGGTTATCGCCGCCATCCTCTCGGCCGAGAGGTCTTCGGTGAGACCCAGATCCGCGAGGCCCAGGGCCAGCGCCCTTTTGAGCACCGCCGGCTGTAGGGTCCTCAGGGCTTTGATGTCCAGCTCAAGGCCGCCGTTCTTCTGCCTGCCGTTCTCCGTCAGAAAAGCCTCGGCGAGCTCTCTTAAGCAGGCGTCGTCCTCAGAAGCAAAGGAGGAGAGCCTCACCAGGGCTTCCTTTATCCTCGGGTTGTATTCGTTCTCAAGCAGGGGCAGCAGCCTGAGCCTTATGGAGTTTCTTGTATAGTCGGCCTCGGAATTGGTCTTGTCTATTCTGGGGCTTAAGCCTTTTTCGCGGCAATAGTCCTCGATGTCGCTCCTCGGGGTGTCCAAAAGAGGTCTTATGACCCCGTCCTTTCTCTTGTATTCCATGGCGGCAAGGCCGTGGACCCCCGTCCCTCTGATAAGCCTCATGAGTACAGTCTCCGCCTGGTCGTCCCTGTTGTGGGCGAGGGCTATGAAGACCGGCTTTCCGCCTTCCGAGAGTTCATCGGCGTATTCCCTTAAGACCTTCGCCCTTACCCTTCTTCCCGCGTCCTCCTCCGAAAGACCCTGCTCTTCAGCCATGGCCCTGACATCGGCGCGGACCGTCCTTACGGGAATGCCCAGGCTTTCGCAGTACTCCTCAGCGAAGGCTTCGTCGGCGTCGGCGTCGGCGCCTCTCAGCATGTGGTTCACGTGGAGGGCGCAGAGCTCAAAGCCCAGCTTTTCCCTCAGGCCGTAGAGTATGTGCAGAAGGCAGAGGGAATCGGGGCCCGCCGACAGGCCCAGTACAACGGCGGAGCCTTTGGGTATAAGGCCGCGCGATGATATGGTCTTTTTAACGCTTTCTTCAGCCTTGGTCATCGTTGTCTGTCTTGATTTTCGGTGCTGTCAGGTCATGCGCAAGGCCGTGAGTACATCGGGCCTATTGCGG
>JAEEGL010031500.1_pt1 | contig 12386 bp, 9 predicted proteins | sample 9134231 | NCBI WGS metagenome assembly JAEEGL01 (sample SAMN16246548, study PRJNA631951) | gut metagenome | biome: gut microbiome; feature: rumen; material: fiber-attached | host: Bos | place: Iran: Karaj | collected 2018-10 | reverse complement strand
TCTTCTACTCCTATTTCATAATAACATTCTCCTCCTCCTTCTTCTAATCTAAATTTCATTTGTGTTGTTAATTCTTCTATTCTATTTATGTCAACGTCACATAATTTTAATTTATATTCTACATTTCCAAAATCGTATTCTATATCATATTTTTTCTTTTCTAATTTATATTTTGTGTAATCTATTGATAATTTTTTTTCATTTGTAATGATGGGACTTTTTTTTGTGTTTTTTGTTCCTTCTGAATTGTAACCTTTGTCTATATTCAACTTTTTTTTCTCTCTTTTTTTCCGACTTTTTGCATTTGGATTATAAGATATTTTTCTCTCTTTTTTACCCTTTATTTCAAATTTTTCACTGTCATCATCATCAGGACCAAAACAACTTTTTATTAAATCAAAATTATTCAGCATTTAATTTTTATTATTTATATTATTATTTATTTAATTAAATTTATTTTAAATTTTTTAAGATGTATATTAGTTATTTTTATTTATTTTATTTTATTTGAATTATTGAATGAAAATTGATAATATTATTTATTAATATTTAAATTGGTATATATAATTTTTTAAGAAATATTATTTTTTCTTTTTCTTTTCATAATTATTTATAATATGTTTAATTCTTTCATAATTAGATTTTAAATTACTAAATTCGAAACTTAAATCGATATAATTTTTTTGACTTGTTTGAATAATATTTCTATATTTAGTAATATCTTTTTCAATTAAATAAATTTGCTTTTTATTTTCATTTTTTTCTTCATTTAATTTAATTAAAGAATCTTTATATTTTCGTAAATTATTAATATCTTTTAATAAAAGCATTTTTTTTTCAAAAAGAGTATATATTAGTCTATCTATATTATTTCTTATATCAGTATTAGGAGATGTCTTTTTATAATTTCCATTTTTTTTTAAACTATAAGAATTAAAACTTTTCAAAGAATTTTTTCTATTATTTGACATTCTGAAATATTGTGTATTAAAAGAATCATTATTTTTTTCTTTTGAAATTGAAGTATACAAATTTTTATGTGAAGATGATGAATTATAAGAAGATTTTAGTCTTAATTTATTAATTGATTCTAGAGTATTCAATTGAATATATTTTGCTTTAGAATTTAATTTTTTATTAGTTGTAATTGTATTATTTTTGGAATCTTTATTAGAATTATCAGCCTCATCGTCTTTGTTAAGTAATTCTTTTAGCATATTTAATATTTTTACTTTATAATAATTATTTATTTAAAAATTGAATATATGAAATTAAAAAAGTCAGGAGGTCCACCAACAATTTTAACTTTATCAAGTAATATTCATCAGAAAAAAATAAATAGATTTAAATCACTTTCTTCAAAAAAAACAAAAGATATGAATAATCTAATTAAATCAATGAGTAAATATTATAAAGATATGATTTATTCACCAACTAATTTAGATTATAATAATATTAATTATTTAAGTAAAAAAGGTTTAACTACCTCTAATCTTTTAAAAAAATCTATTAAAGATTCGAATAAAATTATTGATACTTATGAAAAAGAAGATTTTTTAGAACAAGATTTATATACTCCTGATTATTTAAAAGAAAAAAATAATGATAAAATAAAAAAAAGGAATAAAAGTAGTATTTTGAATATGAAAAAAAATAGTATTAATAAAGAAATTAATAGTTATTTTGATTTTGATTTGAGGAAAGATGTTAATTCAAAAAATAAAAAGGCAATTAATAAACTTTTTAAATATAATGAAAAAGTGAAAAAAATAAAAAAATTAAATCAATTAAAATCTGAAATAATTAGAAACTCTCAAAATAAAAAATATACAACATTTAAAACTTTTGAAAAACCAATAAATAGAAATGGATTATCTTTTTATAGAGATATTGATTCAAAAAATTTTTATTCAGATGTTAAAAGTAAATATATGGATATATATTTAAAAAATCCCAATAAAAGAAATAATGATAATATACTAAATAGTTTTAGTTTATCTTTAAAAACTGAAAATCCAACTAAAATTTATAAAACAAATTGTGAATTTAAAACTGAAAATTTTAATAATAATATTAACTATAAAAAAAATAAAAGTATTGATATATTTCAAAATGGACGAATTAATTCAACATTAAATTCAACAAGTAATAATTCTATTATTACTACTATATATCAAAACAATAAAAAAACAATAACTTTAAGAAGACCTTTATCATCAACTCAAAAGTCATCAATGAAAAATATTTTTAAACTTAATAAAAAATATAGTAAAAAAATAGGTAATAGTGTAATTTCTCATATTAATGATATTCAATTTGAAGCAAAAAAAGAATCATTACTTTTAAAAGAATCTTATAATCAAGATATTAAATATAATAAACAAAATAATTTCAAAAGAAAATCTAAAAGTAATGAATATCCAAGATTTCAAAAATACAAAAATGTGGTTAATATTAAAAAATTAAATAAAGAGTTTAAATTTGAAAAAAATAAAACTGATGATGAAAATTATATCAACGAATATGAAATTGTAAGAAAAAATGCAGAAAATGTTTTAACTCATTTAGATAAAAATGGAAGAAAAATTTTAATAGAAGTACTTCATAAAATGGAATATGATGATTTAAGATTACATAAAAAATATATTTTGGATTGTTTAAATGATAGAAGATTATTTAAAAAGAGAATGGAAAAAGAATTTTCATTAGTTACGAAAGAATCAATTTCTTTAGATAAAAAATTAAATCAAAAAGAGGAAACTATTAATGAAAATGAAAAAGAATTAATGATTCTTTTACGAAATATTTTACAAAAAAAATATACTAAAGAAGATGATTTAAAAGAAGTAATTTATAGATGTAATGCTTTAAAAAGAATATATTTATATGAATATAGAAGAAAAAAAGAAAATGGAAAATTTAATCAAGAAATGAGATTAATACAAAATAAAGAAGAAAGAAATGAAGAGTATTATAAAAATAAAAGTTATATTCATAATTGAACCAAAAGTCTTTACTAATTATAATGTAAATAATTTTTTCCTCTATTTTGATTTTATACTTCATCAATATTTATTTATGAGTTTTAAATATTAATTTTATTTGAATAATAATTCTAATAAATATATATAAAATTTTTATTAAATATAAATTTGATGATTTAAAAATAGAACAATAATGATTTAATTTTTTTATTTTATATATATAGCCTTTATTCTTTTATCTATTGAAAATGCTTTTTAAATGTTAATAGAAATATATATTTTTTATAATATGAGTTTAATTATATCAAGTCCAAAAAAAAATCCATATAGACCAAATGTAATAAAAAGAATTCCAACAAAAAAACCAAAAAAAAAAAATGAAAAAGAATCTTCAATATCTTTAGATAATATAGAATTAGAATTACAAAATAATACTCCAAAAGAAATAAAAAGATCAAATAAATCAAATAACAAAAAGAAAATAGATGAAGAAAAAAATGATTAGAAAAAGAAAATGAAAAAAAAGAAAAGGAAAAATAAGAAAATAAGAATGAAAATAAAGAAGATAAAAATTATAATGGAAAAACAAAAAAGAAAAAAGTACTTGAAAGTCTAAAACGAATACCAGGAATAAAATATGTAAAAATAAATGATAATGTTGAAATAATTTCAGTTGGAAATTGGAAACAATATAATTGTGATGTGAGTGAAGTAGGGAAAAAACATTCAATATGCAAAACAATGTTGTAAAATTGTATATTTTACTCAAGCAAGTATTTTATTTTTTGTATAAAATATTTTTGTATATTTTTTAGGTGTTGAATTATTTATTTTTTATTAATATAAATATGAAATATAAAACTTTTTCTGAAATAATTTCAAATGTTGCAAAGTTTTCAAAAATTAATTTTAATGATAGAGTAGAAGAATATTTAACTGGAACTAGTAAAAGAAAAGAAGAAGAAGAAAAAAGAAAAAAAAGAGAAGATAAATTAAAAAAAGAATTAAAGGATATTGAAAATGAAAGAAAAGTTGATTTTATTTTAAATAAACAAGAAAATATTTATGATAATAATAAATTTGAAAGAATTAATAAAACAATTAAATTAAATGAAGAATTATATAATAATCAATTAATTATAAATGAAGATTTTGTAAATAATGATATTGAAAATAAAAATGAAAAAGAAAAGGAAATGAAAAATAAAGCAGAAATAATTGATGAAAATTTTATCAAAGGGAATTTTATGATTCAAAAAGAGAATATTTTAAAATTTACTTCTTTACAAAATAATAATAATGACAAAAATACTAAACCTAAAAGAATAGAAGTAAGAAAAGAAAAGAAATTAAATGAAATTGAAGAAGATATTAAAATTGAAAAAGCTCCAAAACCAATGACACATGCATTATCATTAAATCCTTTTATAATTGAAAAAGAAGATATAATTAAAATGAAAAAAAAAAATAATAATAATAAAATAATAACTTTAAAAAAAGAAAAAAAAAATAAAAGTTTAGAATTGGAAAAATCTTTTGAAAATAATAATAACCATATTAATTTATTAGAAGAATTTAAAAAAGAAAAAAAAATAAATATACAATTAATAAATATATTATCAAAAAATTTAAGTGTAAATAAAAATAATTATTTTGAAAAATTAAAAGAAGATTACAATAATCAATTTTATATAATTCAATCAAAACAAAATCCTTATAATCAAGCAAAAAAAATTTTACAAGAAAAATTAACTCCAAATGAAATAAAACAAATAAAATATATTGAAGAACAAATTATTCAAACTGAAAATCAAATTAAAAGTTTAAAAGAAGAGAAAGAAAAATTAACAATTCAAATAATCAAAAAACAAAAAGAAATTTCAGATTTTATTTTAAAAAAGAAAAAAGAAGATTTTGAGAATGAGAGAAATTTGAAAAATGAAATTCGTTCAATATTAAATAAATTTAAATTAGAATTATATAAATCAGAATTAAAAAATAATAATCAAAATAAAGAAAAATCTGAAGAATATTATGAACTTATTGACAAAAAAAATAGTTTAGAAAAGCAAATAAAAGAAAAAGATAAAAACTTTAATTCAAAATTAACTAAATTAAATGGAGAATTATTATTAATAAACAAAAAAAATGATGACTTAAAAAACTATATTAAATCTTTTGGAAATATGCATATATTAAATTATATTGAAAATTCAACAAAAGAAGAAATAAAAAAACTAAATAAACAAATAATAAATAATAATAACAAAAAAAATAATAACAAAAATAATATTATAAATGATGATGAAATTTCAATACATTTACCAAAGAAAATAAAAGCAACAGAAATTCATATTAACGAATTAGATTTAACCTACCCAGAAAAATATAAAGAAAATAAAGAATATACCCCAATAATAATAAAACAGCAATTTGACAAAGATGGAAAAATTATAAGATTATTTGATACAGGAAAAAAAGAAATATTATTTATTAATGGAACAAAGAAGCAAATTTACCCAGATGGTTACATATTAGTAAATTATCAAAATGGTGATATAAAACAAATAATTCCAAATTATAAAGAAACATATTTTTATAATAAAGAACAAATTCTCCAAGTAAAATTTTCAGATGGAATAACATATATAAAATATAAAGATGGAAAAATCGAAGCATTATCCTAAAAATAAATATAAATATAATAAAAACAATTTTAAGAGATACAATTATTTTTCAATTTAAATATTTTAAACCAATAATTAACAATAAAAACAATAAAAAAATATTTGTTTTAATATTTATAATAATCAATTTCATTTAAAATTTTATAAGTTTCTTCAATCATAGGAGTAAACTTTTCTTTTTTTTTTTCAAAAACCCAAATAGAACAATTTTTCGGTTTTTCCATTCTATTATATGTTTCAATAGATAAATTTAAAATATTCATAGCAAATGCTCTAAAAAAACAAGCATGAGAGACTAAAACTATATTTTTAAAATATTTTTTTCCAAATTCAATCTCATCAAAAAATTTTTTTTTAAATTCTTCTACTCTTCTAAAAACATCAGAACCACTTTCACCACCATTTCCTCTATAATAATATTTACCAATATGAATTCTTTTTTTTCTTTTTTCTCTTGAAATTGTTGTCAAATTTCCAAATTCTTGTTCTTTTAATAAAGGCTCAATTTGATATATAAAATTGTAATTTTTCTTTTTTAATTCTCTTTCAATTTGATGAAAAGTTTGTATTGCTCTTTTATATGAAGACACATAAAATTTTAAAGTTTCATTTGGATTAATTATTTGTTGTAATTTTTTTGCTATTTCTCTTGCTTCTTCTCTTCCTTTTTTTGTTAAATTTATTTTATTATTTGGTATTTTTGAATAAAGTTTTGAGTCTAAAGTTGCTTCACTCTGACCATTGCGTATTAATAGTATTTTCTGAGGAAGACGATCAAAAAGATATTTTCTTTCTATTAAAAATCCTTTATGGATTACTGATTGGATTAAATTCATTCTTTTATAATTTATATAAAGTAAATAAATAATAAAAATATTAATTATATAAAAAAATTCCTTTTATTAATATAAAATAATATCAGAAAATATTAAAAATAAAAAATAAATAATAAATTAAAGTTTTTTATCACTTTTATAATTTCAAAAATAATATTTATAATAATTAAAAATAAAATAGGAGAATTAAAGATTGTAATAATTCAATATTTAAATATTTACAATCTTTACATATAAATTGGTAATTTTTCTTTTCCTATTTTGAAAATTTTTTTTAGGTTATTATAAAATGTTATATTATTCAAATAATGTTTATTATTAATACTATTTATTCTATTATTAAGAATATGAAATTTATTTAAAAAACATTGTCTGGGTCATATAATTTTCATCGTAAAAAATTAATTAAAAAATTTCAATAATTGGATTTGGTTTTTGAATTTTGAACAAGATAATATATAATATTCAAAAAATTAAAAAAAGATAATTTATTCAAAAATTACAATTAAAACAGAATCACATTTTTTAAAATAAATATTTGATTCAATACTTCATATAGTCTAATTGTAATATTATTTATACAATTTTAAAAATTTTTTTATATTATCATTAGTTATTTACAATATCTTAAACTAAATTTTTATTATTTAAAAAATATAAAATAATTAAATAAAAATGATCAAAAATAAAAAAATTATTGTATTGAAGTATGATTAGAAGATATTAAATCTATTTTTATGTGAATTTAAGTAAATATGAATAAATATAATTATATGATTTTGAAAATTTATTTAAGATTAAAAATTGGATTGTTATGAGTAATATTTATATTTTTTAAATATTAAAGTAATTTATCTATATTGATATGAAAGAGAAAAAGGAAAATATTGATGAAAATAACAAAATGATAATTTGATTTTTAAAATATAAATATGTTTTTTAAATCATTTCATATTTATAATATAAAATAAATAAAAAAGCAAAAAAAATCCTTATTGTAAATTCTTTTGAAAAAACAAACATACATTATTAACAACATTAATCCCTCTAATAGTATTATGTCCTCCTTCAACAATAGTAATATATTTTTTTCCATTATACTTTTCAAACATACTTAAACTATGTTCATAAGGAATAAGTTCATCATATTTTGCATGAATAAAAAAAGCAGGAACAGAACTCATACAACAAAACTCAATAGGTTTAATATTATCTAAATCAGTATCATTAATCGCTTTAATAGTTTTTTTAATAATACTCAATCCTGAATTAACAATAAATCCAGGAACTTTAGCATATTGATAGCACAAATCCTTAGCTAAGAAAATAATATCAGAAAAAGAAGAATCAATACAAATTGCTTTAATTCTCTTATCACAATAAGAATATAATAAAGTCGTAGCAGCACCCATAGATCTTCCCCATAAACCAATATTACCTACTCCAGGTAATTTTTCTATGAAATCAATTATTATTTTTATATCTTTTTTTTCATGATATCCTAAACTAATATAATTACCTTCACTTAAACCACAACCTGGAAAATCAAAAATAAATGAATTTATATTATAGTCAAATAAGTAATTTGACATTTTTTTTCCTTCTATTCTACTACTTGAATTGCCATGTAAATAGACTACTACTGGCATTTGAAATTTTTCTCTTGTTGATAATTCTTCTTCATAAAATGAACATTTTATTAAAAATCCTCTTGTTGACATTATTGAGTAATCTGTACGTGTGTAATATTTATTGTTGTTTCTTTTATATCTTTTTGAACCTAAGTCGTTTTCAGAATAAATGTCACGTGGAGGACGGATTATGGATTTCCATAAATTTTCATAACTTAAGTTTGAAGGTATTTTTTCCATTTATTTTATGTTATTGAATTATTTATATTTAATTTTTTGGTTTGTCTTTTTTTTTGAATTTAATTTAAAATTTAATTTTTTATGAATTGTTTTTATTTTTTTTTATGGTTTTTTAATTTTTTTTTTTGCTTTTTTATTTATAATTATTTATTTTTTTTTTAATTTTTTATTTTTTTTTTTATTTCATTTTATTACTTTTCATTTTTAAAAGCTAATTTAAAAATTGAATGTTTATATCTCATATTATCATATTTATCAATTGCATTTTGTGCATCATTTCCATTAGCAAAATTTAAATAACCATATCCTCTACTATAACCATTATTATTAACAAAAAATTTTTTTGTCACACAATTTGTCCCTTGAAAAATATCATCTAATTCCTTTCCACTAATTTCATTTCCAATTCCTTTAACTTTAACAACAAATAAATTATTAGCAAAAATTTTAGCTTTTCTTTGATTACAATTAAAATCAATTTTATTAATATTTTTAATTTTATTATCTTCTGAATAAATACTAATTGATTCATCTAAATTTACTTCAGGATCAGGATCTATAAATTCCTCTTCTTTAATTGGAATTTTTGGATTAATTTTTCTTTGATATATTTCTTCATAAATTTCAGAAGCAGTTAAATTTGCACATTGACCAGGTAATCTTAAATAAGAAATATACCCTTTATTTGTTATTGAATATAATTTATCAGTATCTCCTTGATGGATTATTATTTTAATTACATAAAAATTATTTTGAAATTGATTTCTTTTCATATTTTTAATTGGGATAAATTGAATTTTTATTTTATTTCTTCTACATTGAGGAAAAAAATCATATGTATAATTTACTAAATCATTTCTTACCATATCTTTATTTTTATAATTTAAATATACTCCTTTTACTATTTTTTCATCTGTTATTCCTATATATATTCTTCCTCCTTTTGAGTTTAACATTGCACATATTTGCTTTTTTAGTTCTTCAATTTGAAATTGTGTAAAGGGAACTCCATATAGTTTAAATTCAATTTCTATATCTTCACCATATTTTAATTTTTCATTTAAATAAAAAAATGTTCTTTTTTTTAATTCAATTTTCTTTATATCAGCATTCAAATAAACATCATAATTATTTTTTTTTTTTGAATTTGAATTTATATTATTTAAAATTGGATTTAATGTTTGAATTTTATTTTGATTGTTTCCATCAATATTAATTAAATCATTAAACTTAACCCTTCTAAAATTGTCTATACTAATAATTAATTCATGGAAAAATTCTAAAACATATGATTTATAATTATGATTTTTTAAATTATTCATAGTATTAATACAATCTATTAATGCATCTCTAAGATTTGTATAATAATTCATTTCAGTATCTTCCATATCATTTTTATCTTCCTCAATAGTTATTTGTCTTAAAACTTCCCAATTTGATTTTAAAGAAGAAACTTTATCAAATAAAGTTTCAATTTCTGTCCTCTCTTTTCTAGTTTCATTTAATTCAATATCAATTCCATATTCTTTTATTTTTTGTTGAAAAGAATATGTTGGATTACAACATAACATATTTACATTAAATGATTCAAATATATTTTTAACCACTTTTTGTACTAATTCATTTAATTTATCTTCAAAAAATAATTTTATTATTGCATCAAAAAAATTTTCTGATAATAGATAATATGTTACTATTATTCCCCTTTCTTCTATTAAGAAATTCATTTGTTTTAAATTTTCCTCTATTTCTATAAATGAAAATTTATCATCCATGATTGAATTTATAAATTGTTCAATAAAGTCTTTTTGGTCTTTTAATGATAGTACTTTTTCCATAAAAAAATAATAATAATAATTTTTCAATAAAAAATAAAATTTATTATCAAAAAAGATAAAAAAAGAATAATGATTTTTGTTAATTAAAATTTAAATTAATTCTATTTTAGCATGTTTCATTTATTTTTAGATAAATTGGTAATAGAGAATCAAATTAATTGGAACTGGAATTGATTTTTTAATAAAAAATTTAATAAAAAATTAAATTATTATAAAAAATATTATCAATTATATATATGCATAGATCAATAACTATCTTTTATATTAAATAAATCCATTTTACTAATTATTAAATTTAGTTAAAAATAGATTATAATTAAAAGATAAACAATTTTTTCTTTTCAATTTTTATCTGTTTTCATATTTTAAAAATATTTAAATTAATTTTTAAAAATCAATTATTAATCTAAATATGATTTTAAAAATTTTTGTTGTTGAGTTTTTAAAGTTAATAATTGAAAAGTTTTTTCTTCTAAATTAATAGAAATAAGTTTTAAATTCCCTCTAATTTCATTAATCTCATTACAATTTTGGCAACAACCTAATTTATTAATTAATTTATTATAATTATATTTCAATTGTTCAATACTAGATTCAATAATAGGAATTTGGTTATTAATATTTTCTAATTCTTCATTATTATAATTATGAAAATGATTTTTTTCTCTTTTGGATGATTCTTCTCTAAAAGTTTTAAATTGAGGAGTTCTTTCAATATCTATATTTTCAATATTGTTATTAATATTTCTTCCATTATTTCCAAAAAATTCAAAATAATTATATTTATTTGGAGTTTGCATAATTTCTTTTTTAATCTTTTTTTTTTCTTTCTCTTTTTTTCCTTTACTTAAACTTCTATTAACTTTTATTATTTTTTGTGATGCACTTTTTGGTCTTAAAATAGATAAATTTGAAACTGGTATTAATTTACTTTTTTTCTTCTTATTTTTCATTGTTTTATAATTTGAAATTAATGAATTTGAATTAAATGCTTGATGAGATGAATCATTTGATTTTGAAAAACTTAAATTCATATTTTTGTTATTTAAAATTATATTTCTTTTTGAATTTCTTTCACTTTTTGATATTAATTTTTCTTCTTCATAATGTGAAAAAGATGATTGAAAAAAATTATCTTTTTTTTTCTTTTCTTTTTCATTTTTTCCATTAACATCTGATAAATTTGATTGCAACGCTTTAATTTCTTCTTTTTGTTGATTTATTATTTTTTGATATTCATTTATCTTTTTTGTAAAGTCTTCTATTATTTTATTATTTTCATTATTCAAATTATTAATTTGAGTTTTTAAAATATTATTTTCTTTAATTAAATATTCATTATGTTGTTTTAATTGCATAAATTCTTCATTATAAATATTCTTATTCATTTTTAAATTTATATTACTATCTTCATTTTTTTTTGAATTTTTTTCAGAATTTAATATTTCATTGACTTTAATAAAATTACTTTTTAAATGTTTATTTTCTTTTTGAATAAGAATTATTTTTTCTTGAAGAATTTTAACATAATCATTTGACATTTTTAAATTAATATCACTATAACTATTCCTTTTCTTTGGACCACTATTACTTGATTTTCCATCAGATATTTTTTTAATTAAATTTTCTTTATTATATTTATGACTTTTATCAATATTAAAACTCGAATTCACTGATTGATTTACATTTTTCTTCTTTAAATTATTTATTCCTGTATTATGTAAATTTCTATTTATTGACTTTGAATTAATAAATTTATCTATTTCTTCAATTGACATACTTTTAGGATCTTTATAAATATAATTAGAAATTGAATTTGTTCCTTTCATAAAAAATAAAATTTAAATTTTTAAGAAAAACAATTATAAATTATTTTTTTAATTTTGAAAATCACGAATGAATATTGTAATTATGTAAAAAAAATAAACTTTTATTTTTAATTATAATTCCCTTTTATCAAAAAAAAACTCTATAATATTTTATAATTGTTTTCTAATTAAAAATTAAAAAATTATGACTGTAATGAAATCAAGATTTTATGTTCAATGTCAATTAGGTGAAGGTTCATTTAGTCAATTATTTAAAGCATATGATGAAAATTATTGTTGTTACGTAGCATTAAAAGTAGAAAAAAAAGATAAATTAAAAAGAATATTAAAAACTGAATATG
>JAEEGL016940726.1_pt1 | contig 12387 bp, 3 predicted proteins | sample 9134231 | NCBI WGS metagenome assembly JAEEGL01 (sample SAMN16246548, study PRJNA631951) | gut metagenome | biome: gut microbiome; feature: rumen; material: fiber-attached | host: Bos | place: Iran: Karaj | collected 2018-10 | reverse complement strand
ATGTTAATTTCCTTAAACCAAACCCAAAGCAGCCACGTGCCGATTTTAATCAGAAGCTGCTTGAAGAGCTTTGTGATTCTATTAAACAAAATGGAATCCTTGAGCCAATCATCATTGAACAGGTAGAAAACAAAGTAAACGAATTTTATATTATTGCAGGAGAACGTCGTACACGTGCCGCAAAAATGGCAGGCCTAGATAAGGTTCCGGTTCAGCTCCGCAAATTTGATGAACAGCAGAAGCTTGAGTTTGCCCTTATCGAAAATATTCAGCGTGCAGACTTAAACCCAATAGAAGAAGCAACAGCATATTATAATTTAATTCAGATGAGTGATCTTACTCAGGACGAAGTTGCAAAAAGAGTTGGAAAGAATCGTTCTACAGTTGCAAATTCAATCCGACTTTTAAAGCTTCCGGCCGATATTCAAAAATCACTTATAACTGGTCAGATTAGTGCTGGTCATGCCCGTGCTCTTTTAATGGTTAAAAACGATGCCGATATGCGTATTCTTTTTGGCAAGATTGTTGGTTCTGGACTTTCTGTTCGTGAATGCGAAGCTCTTGCCGAAGCCTATAACAACGGTGGACGTGCTGTTCCTAAAAAGGCAGACAAGAAAAAGACACGCCGCGATCCTGATATTGCCTTGTTCGAACAGGAGCTCCGCAATCTTTTTGGTGTAAAAGACGTAAACTTCAAAGGTGACACTTCAAAGGGTTCAATTGAGATCAAGTTTACTTCTAAAGCAGACTTTGATAGAATTTACGAAGTTCTGTTAGGCCAGAAATAAAAACGCCTGATATCCATTAAAAATCTGACAGATATCCTCTTTGGCAACAATTTCCCAAGGTGCATGCATGCTCAAAACTGCAACGCCTGCATCAAGAACATTCATTCCATATTTTGCTGCATGGTAGGCAATCGTTCCGCCGCCACCCTGGTCAACCTTTCCAAGCTCGGCCATCTGGTATGTTACGCCTGCTTTGTCCATGCATGCACGAACTGCTGCAATAAATTCCGGATTTGCGTCGCTGGCACCAGATTTTCCGCGGCTGCCTGTGTATTTCTGAAAGGCAATTCCGCCGTTTAACACAGAAGCATTTTCCTTGTCAAAAAGGCCTGCATTCATCGGGTCGTAAGCTGCATTTACGTCAGAAGAAAGCATGTTTGAATTTGCAAGGCATCGGCGCAAAGCAAGCTCGCTGTATGTGCTGCCAGATTTATCAATTAATTCTGCAACCATATTTTCAAAAAGGTTAGAAGCCATTCCTGTAGCTCCAACGCTTCCAATTTCTTCTTTATCTACGCAAAGACAGCATGCAGTTCTTTTGAGGGCCTTTCCGCTTGCGCTAACCTGAAACAAAGCAGCTGCAGAAGTAAAAGCGCAGGAACGGTCATCCTGTCCGTATGCCAGAATAAAGGAACGGTCAAGTCCCATGTCGCGTGCAGCCCCGGCAGGAACAATTTCAAGCTCTGCAGATTCAAAATCTTTTTCTTCTATATTATATTTGTCTTTGAGAAGCTTAAGGACCAGCTTTTTACTGCGGTCTTTTTCTTTGTTTTCTTTTGAATCTTTAGCGTCCTTTTTGAGAGGAACGCAGGAACCCATGATTAAATCAAGGTCTTCACCTTTAATAAAATCACTTGCCTTGTCTTTCATCTGGTCCTGTGCAAGATGTGGCAGAATATCAGAAATACAGAAAACAGGATCTGCGGCATCTTCACCAATAATTACTTTTACAGTAGTTCCATCCTTTTTGCACACAACTCCATGAATTGCAAGCGGCAGAGTCGTCCACTGATATTTTTTAATTCCACCGTAGTAGTGAGTGTTCAAATATGAAATATTATCTTTTTCATAAAGAGGATTCTGTTTTGCATCAAGGCGAGGGGAATCAATGTGTGCGCCAAGAATGTTCATACCTTTTTCAAGCGGCAGGCTTCCCAACTGGAATAATGCAATTGCTTTGTTCATTTTTGTTATATATACTTTGTCGCCGGTCTTTAGCTTTTTGCAGGCATTCAAATCTTTATAACCTGCCTTTTTGGCCATAGCAACAAGCTGTTCTACGCATTCACGTTCTGTTTTTCCGTTATCCAAAAACTTTTTATATTGCTCAATTAATTTGTCGTCCATAAAATAACCTCGTAAATAATATATGCAAAAAATTGTTTTTATTAAAGGGGCATGTAAAAATCTTTTGCATTTTCTACTATATATATGGTATAATAATAAGTCATTCAAAAAAGTTTTGCGTTTTAGAATTTATGGAGTGAATTTATGAGAAACACAAAACTCAAACTTACAAATTTCTTATCTTTATTTATTTCAATTATTATTCTGGTTATTTTCTCAAGCTGTGAAGGCTTCTTTACAGACAACGGCCTTGACGAGAAAATTCGTGCGGCTATTGATTATGCTAATGCGCCAACATCGTCTTTCTATGTTTATGTAGATACAACTTCTGGAACAATTCTTCCTCAGGGTCAAATTACTTACAAACCGACAGACTATCAGAATATCAAATTTAAAATAAAACCTGATTATGAATTCATTTGCTGGAATTTCCGTTATTATGAAATTTCAAGTGGTGAAAAATATCAAAGAGAAATTTCAAATCCAAACTGGTGGAAAGATTACATTGAAATTATAAATGAAGAAATCAGCGAGCCAAGTACTACAGGCGAAATTACATACTCACTCCAGATTAAATTTATAAAAGCCGAAGAGAACATGCTTATTGAGCCTATATGCGGTAAAAAACCTTTGGTTACAGAATGGAAACCTGCAGATGACAGACTAGGTGTTTCTTGTCAGACTCCTGTTTACATTACATTTGATTCCGAAATCGACAAAGAATCGTTGAAAGATAGCATAACAATTCTTGTAGATGGAGGTGATTACACAGACTGTTTTACCGCCCCTGAAATTGAAACAGTAGACTCTGGATCTAAACAGTATTCAAGAATTTCTCTTACTCCAAAAGAAATTTTACCTTGTCCAGATGACGAATCAAAAACGGCAGTTGTTACTATAAAGCTAGCCGACAAAATTAAAACGAAAAATGGTGTTTCTCTGACTCCTATTCAATATACCTACAGAATTAATTCAAAGCCTTTGAGTTATTCTTATGTTGATATGTCCGATTACAATGTATTGGAAGGCCAGACAATTCCAAATACATCGCCTTTACAGTTTGCCATTGCAAAATATATTTCGTTGAGCTTTAAAGAAAATAACGGATATCAATTCTTGTATTGGACAACAAATAATGACAATATAAAATTTGCCGAAGATGATGTTACTTTAAATCCAACATCTTTCTACACAATGACCTTAATTAATGAAACCGAAAAGGCAAAAATCAGTCCGGTTTGTGTTGCTCGACCAAAGTTAAAGGAAAGTGACTTTAACAATAAATACAGCGGCCACTTAAATCCAAGAGATTCCGATATTATACTTACCTTTGATAAAAATATTGTAATTCCTGATGATGCAAAATTTACTATTACCTGTACAGGAAAAGGAGATGTTTCTTCATCATTTAATGCTCCTGTTGCCAGTGGAAATACAATTCAGATTTCTGCAAAAAAAGATTCTAATCGAATTGAGGTAAAAACGGGAGATGCACTTACAGTCACTATATCAATTCCCGATAGCTTGTATTATGTTTATCATGATGAAAAAACAAATCAAGATATAAATATAACAATTGGAAAAAATGCACAGGAATTTCAGCCCGAATATAAAATTGATTCTTCTACCCAAGACTCTGCTACTGTAACCTTTGTTTCAACTCTTAATGATAAGTCTACTGGTTCAATAAATATAGATAATGTAAAAAATGACGATAAAGTTCATGAATATGATATTGATAAAGAAGTGATTCTCAATTTCAGGCCAAATGATGATTATGAATTCCTTTATTGGACTGTTTCAAATAATAATGTTGCTATAAAAGATATTTTCTCTGCGTCTACCACATTAACTGTAAAAGAAAGTGGGGTTTGTACTGTTACCGCAAAATGCACACCTAAACTTAAAGTTAAACTTGTGCAGCCAGCAGAAGCAATAAATCCTTGTGATTCTGATATTAAGCTTGAATTTAATCTGCCACCAGAAGACTTTACAACCGACGGAAAAATAGGCAACAGTCTGAATAGTATTTCGGTTTCATATAATGGTTCAGATGTAATGTCTACATGTTATGAAACGCCAAAAATTGAAGGAAACTATTTAATTATTAAATCAAAGAAAAAACTGAGTGTTCCACAGGGAGCCACAAATGGTGTAGTTGTAAAAATTGACGGTACTTTCCATTACAATTATACAGACACAGCTGGTGTTTTAACCGAAACAAAAAAAATATATCTGGCAGATGGCGTTTATTCTGGTTCATTCTCGGTAAATGAAAAAACTCAAAAACAGATTTGTGTAAAAATAAATGTTGATTCAAATCATATGCAGTTAAATACAGAGCCTTTTGAATCTTATAAAGATAATAGTTCTATATATAAACTGAATGAAAATACAGAATATGATTTGTCCTTTACTTCTAATGAAAACTGGCAGTTTGTAAAATGGAATATTTCAGGTCTTGATGCAACAGCTTCGGATTCTCCTGTAAGCATTACTAAAACAACTCAATTTGGTATTGATTATTACAAGCTTATTGTTAAGACTGCAAAAGATGGGGTAGGTACAAATACAAATCCTATTATTATTAGCGATGATTCTGCACAAAGACTAGCTCTTACAGTTGCCTCTCCAAATAATATTTCCAACGGAGTAGAACGTGATAGTAGTATAGAACTTACCTTTAATAAAAAGCCTGATGACAGCATAAAGCAGAAAATTCATATTACTATAGATGGATATTCTGTTGCAGACAGCTTCAATCTTAGTGCTGCAACTTTTGATGGAAATAAGCTTACAATTTCTCCAAATCTTTCAAATAGAATTTCTGTAAGTGCTGGTACAACCCGCAAGGTAAAAATAACAATTCCAGCTGATTCTTATTATACATATCCTGAAAATGCCGCCGCTGCCTCTTCGACCACAAATATTACCTGCGGACAGGATTATTTTTATGAATACACAATTAACGAAACAACAAATGATAAGGTAAAGGTTACTTATCAAATTTCCAAAGGCGATGAAGAGCAGATTTCTGCAGGAACAATAAAATGTAACGACGTGCTTGTTCCAGAAGGTCAGGTTACCTATAACATGGATTCTATTATCCGAACCCTCACTTTTGTCGAAAAACCTGATTATCAGTTCCTCTACTGGAAAACAAATAAACCACAAGCCTTTATTTTTACAAGCTCCGACTTAACAAGCAAGACTATTCAATTTATAATTCAAAAACCAGAAGACATGGTTACTGATGATGTTACTGTAACGGCTTATTGTGCACCTCGTTTAAAAATCACTTCTGTAGAACCTGCCAAAAATACACAGACCGGAGTTCAACGCGACAGTGAAATTAGCATTACATTTAACAAAAAACCAGAGCTCGAAATAATCAAGAATTCAATAAGAATTACCAGCGATGGCAATTCTGTAAACTCAAACTTCTTAATGGAACAGATAGATGATTCAAGTTTTGAAGGTACTACACTTACAATACAAGCTGATGTTACTAATAGAATTTCTGTTCCGGCCGATTCAAAAAAGACTGTTTTAGTTACAGTTGATTCCAATGCATATTATAAATACCCTGCTCCTGATGGAAACCAATATGATATTACCATAGGCAAGGATTATTCTCACGAATATATAATTAATTCTCATACAAAGCAGCAGGCAAAAGTTTTCTTTAAAGTTTATGATTTTGATGGAACTACAGAATTATCAGCAAATACAGCCGGCAAGATTACCTGTGACGGTGTTGTTCCTTCTTCAAGCGGAATCACTTATGATATGGATAAAACTTTAAGAACTCTAACCTTTACAGAAACAGAAGATTATCAGTTCTTATACTGGCTTTCTACAAGCAGCATAGTTTCCATTAATGCAAATACCTGTGAAAATAAAAGCACCACCTTTACACCGTCTGGAACAGGAACAGCTTCTCAAATGCAGGAGGTAATCATTAAGGCTGTTTGTGCTAAACGACCAAGAGTATCAAGCTTTGAACCGGCTTATAGTGAAGAGGGTGTAGTTCAAGATTCAGATATTAAAATAACCTTTGATAAAAATCCTGTTAACTATTCTTCAATAAAGGTTTACAGAAACGATGTACAAGATACAAGCCATTTTACCACACGAAATATTTCTTTTGCTTCTTCAAGTACAACACTCACAATAACAACATCAAAAGTAACTACAAGCAGTAATCGTTTTGTATCTTCCGGCTTTCAAAATGTAAAAGTAGAAATTCCTGCCGGTTTGTATTATACATGTACATCAAATGGTAAGAATTATGATGTAACTTACGGAGCTTCCGGACGAACAGATATTTACAAGATTAATTCCGGAACCTTTAATAAAGTTAAAATTATTGCAGGAACACCTTTAGTTTCAGATACTGCAAATTCTGCAGCAGGAACCGTATCTCTTGAGCCTGCCTATGCTGATAATAAGTACAGTATTGGTGAAAAAGTCACAGCAACCTTGTCATTATCAGACGGTTATATGTTTACAAATTGGGGGGTAACAGGAACCTCTGGTGTGATTAATCTTAAAAATTCAAATACACTTTCGGCTACCCTTACAGTACAACAATCTAACACAGGAACCTTCACCGTTACTCCAACAACTTATCAAAGGCCAGTTATTTCAACAGCTTATGTCAGCCCTTATAACACAGACACAACTAAACAGTATTCAAAGAATACTCCAATAACTTTAACCTTTGCTCATGCAATCAAGCCGGAAACAAAAGATAATATTATTGTAAATTATTCTGGAAGCTCTACTTTTGATAAATCTGCCTATTATACAACAACAATAAGTTCTGACAATAAAACAGTAACCCTGACTCCTAAAAAAATGCTTCCGGTTAACAATGATTTTGAAATTGTTACCGTAACTGTCCCACATGATAAGATTTATTATTTAGCAAGTAACGGGACAACAAAAATAACTCCGGCTGACGAAGATTTTACCTGGTCATTCAGGGTTAATTATTCTACTTTGACAAGTACAAAAGTCAAAATGGATATTGCTGCTTCAAGTAGTGGAACAACAGGTTTAAAGGTTGATGGAGTTCTGCAATCAAGTGGTACAGCAAATACTGTAAATGTTGAACAAGAATTATCACTTGAATATCCTTTAAGTTCAGGTTACAAATTTGCAGGCTGGAAGCTTTCTTCTACAGCAAGCGGTTACACAGTTTCTTCGGCTGGATTTGTAACAAGTGGAACAGTTACAATTAAAAAAGGCACAAAAACATATTTTTCACTGACAATTGACAGTACAAATCCTGCAAAGGCCACAATTACCTCTTATGATGCTATAGATAACGGAACAGATGGGTATGGATTTACTATTACTGCAAAAGATTACCTACAGCCTGTTGCCACAATTACCCCTGATTATGTTGCGAGCGGAATGGATTGTGATACACCTATAGTAATTTCTTTTAACAAAGCGGTTAATATAGTTGATGGCGCTTCTGAACCAATTCTTGGATCTGATGGTATAATTAAAATTGTAAACGAAACCAATAAGAATCAGCATTATGAAGAATTTTTTAATTCTCCTGAGTGGAGTGATGACAGAAAAACACTTACGATAAAACCTAAATATACAATCCGAAATATTTTTTCAAACTCATCAGATTTAAAGAATCTTCTTTTGCAGATTAATTATTCAGAACTTGAAGATGATGACGGTTATTCTTTGCAATCAGAAGAAAATATAGACTGGGTATACAGAATTAGATATGTAAAAGATGAAGATCCTCCTTATGCAAAAAAACTTTTCATAGCAAAAACTCAGGAAGATGCACTCAATGGTACAAATCTTGCAATACTAGATGAATTTGAACATTATGCTGCAAAGGCAAATTACAATAATGACAGTAGTGCTGTAGCTGCAAATATTAGAAAGAATCACGTGGGTGGTAAAGTTTGGATTAATTATGAGTTCGAAGACTTGAAAATAGGAATAGACTCTGTTGAAATACAAGAACAGATAGTTCGTTCTGTTAATGGTCAACCTGAAACGGGAAAAATTTATAACAAACAGACAAATCCTTCTACAAACTATTTAACAAATTCAACAAATGCAGATTCTATTTCTGGAATTCTTGAGTATGATTTTAATGAATTGCAGGATGGGGTTGTAAGACTTTCTTTTATCATGAAAGACAAACTGGGAAATTCAAATATTCAGAATGTCGATTTAATAAAGGACACAATTATAACTATAGAACCGGTTGTCAGTGTTGGTAATGATATACAGGAACTTGTTACAACAGGTGATAGTGAATCCATGATATATAATTTCTCCATTTTTGGAATAAAAACATACTCCCAAAATAGCAGTTTTTCAAATTTTATAACTGATATAGATGGAGTTTCTCATAAAGAAAGCTTCTTTACAAATGATAGCAGTGATTTTTCAAGTGCATGCAAAGTACTCCAATTTCAATGGTGGTACGATGGAGAAGAAAAACACTATATTGATGTTCAATCAATACAAGGCGAAATTGTTTTTCGAAGATCAGGAGGTTCTTCTGCACCTGTTGACTTAGGTTATGTAAAAAGGATTCCTGTAAGTATAACTGTGGATCCTCGTAAGAATGTTAATTATACATGTACATATTGTGATAGTGTTGGAAATACTGCTATTGGAACTACAAAGACAGTTTTTGTTCCAATTGAAATAAAAGCTGTACAATTCACTGATGAAGGTTTGAAACTATTGTTTGATCAAAAAACTGTAAACCCATATTATTATTACTGTTATATTGTTTATGAAAATGAGCAGGGTATTAAAACTGAATTCATGGAGGCAAAAAAGTATTATGGTAATGGAAGTTCCAGTGGTATATCATCAAATAAATTAGAATCTGATTTTCTAAATGCTTGCTCTCATACTAATGCAACAGATCCAAGAAGAGCCTCTCCTGCCACAATGAATTCGTATACAAATATTAATGATATAGGAAATGGTAAATATTATTTGTATTTGTTTAAGAATGAAAATGGTACTACTATAAACAACGAACGAACAATATTATTCGCAGGAAAACCTTTTGTTGTTTACAAAACTGACGAGGGCTTTACTACAAATTCAAGTTCAGCAACACCTACAGCTAGTGATATTCCATCTTTTACCGCTACATATACTAATGCCGGTCAAAATACAAGTAAACTTAATGTTCATATAGACTGGGATAATAGTTTTTCTTATAACAATGATTATACATATTTCATAAGTGACGGCACTAATTATTTTACAAGTGCAGATTTCCAGATTAAATGTGAGCCTACTGTAAAATTGAAAGCAGTTGTCTATGATAAAAATATGAATAAAATTGAAGGTGCTTTTCAAAGTTATGCTGTTCCCCGCTCACAAGATTCTATTCCACCTGAAATCCCTAGTATTGATCCTTATGTTTATCAAAATTATATAAAAATGAATGGAACATTAAGTGATTCTATTGCAGGCTTGAAAACTGTAAATTCTTCAAAGATTATGATAAAAGCATTTTTAAGTGATACTCCTGATCTTCAAGATTTAATTGACTGGAATAATAATCCTGATGTATTAGAAGTAGAGTATTATCCTGAAGTCAAAAATTCTTATGGTACTGTACTAAGAAGTGGGTATTTTAATGTGCCGATATATGGTATTGTTCCAAAATATGTGTATTATTATGTAGAAGATGACATTGGAAACTATAAATCGACTTCCAAATCAATTCCGACATTTACAAATCTTAATACTGTCACACAAGTAGATGTTAGTGATGGAAAAATAATGTTAAGTATGGAAGCAGAAAAAAATGGATACTCTTTAGCAATGTATTTATATGCATATTATATTAAACAAAATTCATGGGAAGAATTTATAGATGCCTCTACTACTCGGAACTATCTTGATATTTCAACTGATGGTACTCAAAAAGCTTTGAATCTTTCTGGAGATGCAGCAACAACTTTTATAAAGATTGAGCCTCAGATTTCCCAATGGTATGGCCCGGCAGGTAATTATAAGTATGCCCAGGATTCATATTTTTATGTTCCTTACCTGCTTGCAAAAAACACCACAAACCCTATTGTATGCAATATAAAAGATATAGTTGTTGGGCAGGTTGGTGTAAGTGTTCTTGCAGATAATCCATATTTTATTCATACTATGTATTGCCCGCGCAATCTAGGTTCAAAATATGAAGACTGGTTAAATAATGGTATGGAAACCGGCTTAATTCAGATTGTCAGGGAAAAAGAAACACATAGCTTTACCGTACTTAATGATCCTACTAATCCTGAAAGTGGTGTGCATACCGAAGTAATAGAAATTCAGCCTGACTATTCATATACCTATTCCTATGATAATGCTTCAGCTGTTCCTGCCGGCTATTATTACACAATCCTTGTCCACTTTGCCGACGGCACAACAGTCATGAGTGACGTACGACAAAAATAAAAAATCAAATTTTCTCAAACCAAAACAGGCTGCCGCCCAATCCCAAAAGATTGCACGACAGCCTGTTTTTTTATGAATGTGGATTGCCACCCTTCGATATGCTCAGGGCAGGCGTGTCACTTTCCTTGCGGTTAGGACTTTGCATTAATTTCTTTCTGTAGCTCCAGGACTTTTTCGAGTGGTAGGTTTGTTCCCTGAGCTACTTGTTCAACAGAGAGTACTCCCATAGCCAGAAAATTTTTAGCATTTTCAATGGCATTTTGTTGGGCACCTTCAAGAAGGCCTTCGCGGAACTTACGAGCTTTTTCTCTTTCCAAATCCATGAACTGTTTCCTCCATCGAGAGTTTTGTTTGGCTTCTTCTACAAGTCTGGAAATCTTTTCGGTAAAACTGTTGGTTCCTTTTAAGTTGGGAGTCATAACCAGTTCTAAGAAAGCCTTTTGTCTTTCATCAAGCATTTTATCATAGTTACTGGCAATAAAGAAGTACTTGTAAGCTCTGTCGTTCAGTTTAATTTCCGGATTCTCAAGACACAAATTTTCAAACGTATACTTCGCAAGACCGTTTTTAAAAATATCAGGTACACAGATAAAGATTACATAACTGTCTTTAAGATTCTCGTAATCATCGCCCTCGTTAAGTTCCTGAACATCAAGAATTCCCTGGTAATATCTGGAACGTTCGGGCAGTTCTCCATCATCCGTTGCCTGCATTTCAAGATTATAGGCTTGAGTAGAGCCTACAGCGTAGACATCCAGTCTCACGCCTTTCTTACCGTAATCAACTTCAATAGATTCTTCTGTGTGCATTGTGATGTGATCAATCTTAATTTGCAGAAGTATTTCCAGTAGTTCTTTGCATACATCAGGGTTGTTGTGCATGACCTTGTAGAAGATAAAGTTGTTTGCAATTGTTGCATTTTTCCATTTTGTTTCAAGATTTAATTCATCATTTTTGTTATCGTTTGTTGGCTGATTCATTTTCAGTCCTCCTGTGTTTTGTATGAAACTTGCCATGGCATAACATCCTACACACGCAAGTTCCTCATACAAAAAATTCGGAGGAGAGGAGTGCATTTTACAAATACACTTACTTCCACTTTTTTTACATATATATAATTGCATTTATTTTTCAAAAAGAGGAAGTTTTTCTAAAAGATTATTCAAAAAATCTTTAAATTTATTGAGTTTGGACATATAATTATAAAACACACAATTTTCGGAGTATTAATATGTCTATTAGAGAGATTATTAGGGTTGATCCAGAAAAGTGTACTGCTTGTCACCGCTGTATTTCTGTCTGCCCTGCTAAGATGTGTAATGATGCATCTGGAGATTATATAAAAGTTAATTCTGAATTATGTATAGGTTGTGGTCGTTGTATTTCGGCATGTCATTTTGGTGCTCGAATTGGTATTGATGATTTTGATTTATTCATGAAAGATCTTAAGGCCGGCGTTAAGATGATTGCTATTGTAGCTCCATCATCAGTTGTTTCTTTCCGTGGTCATATTCTTGAGCTTAATACCTGGTTAAAATCAATCGGAATCAAAGCTGTTTTTGATGTTAGTTTTGGTGCAGAGCTTACTTCAAAATCTTATGTTGAATACATAAAAGAGAAAGATCCTGAGCTTTTAATTTCTCAGCCTTGTCCTGCACTTGTTACTTTCTGTGAAATTTATCGTCCTAAGTTGTTGCCTTATCTTGCTCCTGCAGATAGTCCTATGCTTCACACTATCAAGATGATAAAAACTTACTACCAGGAGTACAAAGATTGTAAGGTT
>JAEEGL014570698.1_pt1 | contig 12387 bp, 5 predicted proteins | sample 9134231 | NCBI WGS metagenome assembly JAEEGL01 (sample SAMN16246548, study PRJNA631951) | gut metagenome | biome: gut microbiome; feature: rumen; material: fiber-attached | host: Bos | place: Iran: Karaj | collected 2018-10 | reverse complement strand
TCTCAGCACCACAAAAACGCCCCCGACGGGTACGATGCGCCGTACACGTCGAGTACGGCATGCCGCACCCGTCGGGTGCGATGAAGTAGTTGCAAGGTGAGGACATTGGAGGTCTTCTCGGATGGTACAAAGCCTTGGGCTGTGTTGGCTTTGGGAGATAAAAAAAGAGGGGATGCCTCTTTTGAGAAACATCCCCTCTTATATATATAGATATGTATAGACTAACGTGATGGTAGCGTGAGATACCACGGCCTGCCTGTCATACGGCTAGTTGTGCCATACTTATCTTCGATGTATGCAGGAAGTGTGATAGTAGCACCGATACCTGTACCACCCTTCTCTTGCATCTGGTAACGCATGATGTCGTAGAAACGGAGACCTTCGAAGGAGCCTTCAAGTGCCTCTTCTTCCAGAATCAATTCGGCGATACGTGCCTGACGCTTTGTGCGCACTTCTGACGTTGCAAGGTATTTAGCATTAGTCTCATCGATTTCGAGATTCTGTGCAAGAGCTACATCACGTGCTTCGACAGACTCTTTCCATGCGATGGAATCTTCTTCTGTTGCTCTTTTGGGAAGAGCAACAGTGTCGGGAACAGTCACATGAGCTACGAGGTTAGCCAATGTAGCATCATCGTCCATGTAATAGAATTTATTGTACTCCGTGTCACCAGAACCAATGGAATGGATACCAATCTGCACGATATCTGCTTCTGAGGATGGATTCAGAGAACCATGGTCTCCTGAAGATTGATTCTTATCAGGGTTGTCGAACACATCGGAACGCCAGATAACGAATGAACTATTGGTCTTTCCAGACATAATGCTGTCGGTAGCATACTTAGGCTCTACTAGCGAGAACCCGTAAGACTTAATGTCGCACAAACGGTCGAACTCATCCTGCGAGATGATGCTACGATTGCTCATCACATTGTAAGTAAGACCATACTTCAGCACAGCGTAAGCCGTCTCCGGGAAACCTGCACGGTTGAGTGCTTCTGCCATGTGGAGATAGAGGATGGTGTTACGATAATATGGGATGTATGGGTTCTTTCTGTCGGTACCCAATACCATTGAGCCATCTGTCCATTTTGCAATGTAAGACTTCATGTTGTTCACATTGGCATTGTATTTTGATTCCGCCAGATTGGAAGTCGTAGTATACACGGAATAAAAACGCAAGTCGCCCAAAAGGATAGACCTTGTATAGTCATTCGGATTTCTTGAGCCATATAGCGTGTCAATGACTGTTGCAGATGTATAGTCATAGTAGCAATAAATCTGATCAGCAGAAATGTCATAGAGACGTCTGGCAGGAGTCACCCAAGGATAGTAGTTGTTGGCATATTGAGAATTGAACACAATACGAATGTCGGAAGTGTTGCCGTAATATGCCACAGTGTCACAAGGAAGCACCCCTGCCTGTTCAGCACTGCTTGAATTGCTCAAATAGAAACGATTACCGGAGTAAGAATCTATCGTACCTTGGAAATCACGATTATGCCAACGTACATCACGAGATCCTACACCATGTTCCTCTGAGGGGAAATTGAAGTAGTCGTGATACATACGGATGGCATTGATATAGTCAGACTGACTACCCGTGTAGGTGCCTCTCCAGAGATAAAGCTCTGCTAACAGAGCGCGAACTGGGATGAACATCTTGTCGTAAGAGATACCATTCCATGTCTGATTTCCATACTTCGGACGAAGCGCATTGTTCTCGTCCATGTAAGGATATTTCTGGAGGTCGTTGATACAGAAGTCGAGAATGGCACCCATGTCAGCCTTTGTGCCAGAAGAAGCAACAATGCTCTCAGCGGCATCGGCAGTGATAACGGGTTCTGTCACGAAAGGAACGGAGCCATAAATCTTGGCAAGCTCCAAGTAGCACCATGCACGGAAGCACTTGACAGCGCATATTTCCTTCTCGTAATAAACTTCGCCATGAGACTTGAGCAGCGAATCGACATTTGCCAAATAAATGTTACAGCTGTTGATGACTGAATAGTAGTCAACAGGCTTATTATAGACATTGTCAAGACCGACGTTGTTGTACCAAAGCTGCTGGATGTCAGTAGAAGCAACCGAGGGGTCAACATCGACAAGGTCAGCACGAATTTCTCCGAGAAGAACAGTTCGGTCAGCCAACTTCTGCATACGCTTCACGATGCCCATCACCTGATAGACAGTATCCTGCGGCGCGAGATCCGTGGTCACAAGTTTGTTTTCTGCTGTGAACATGTCTTCGCAGGAGGTAGTGGCAGCTCCCACTCCAAGCAGGAGCATGCCATACATTATAATTGATCTTAATTTCATGATAGTAGTTGCGAATTAGAGATTAATCTTAACACCGATGTGGAAACTGCGACCAGAGGAGAGGTAACCAGCGTCGATGCCCTGCATGAGAACACTATTGCCACAAGAAACCTCTGGGTCAGAACCGAGATACTTAGTGAATGTCAACAAATTGTTTGCTGCAGCCCAAAGCGAAATACCCTGAATGTACTCGTTTCGGATTGGGAGCTTATAAGACAGCGTAACGTTCTTCAGCTTCAGGTAGGAACCATCTTCAATCCAACGGTCAGAGAAACGGCTATTGCCCATCGGGTCACCGTAGGTTATCTGTGGAATGTCGGTCACCTGACCTTCTGCTGTCCAACGACGGTTGAGTGCTGTGGTCTGATTCATGAACATCTTACCTGATTCGAGCAGAGCGCGCTGGTAGTTGTAGATGTCGCCACCCAAAGAGTAGTTGAAGTTAACTCCCAACGACCAGTTTTCACCCATGTGGAAATTCATGTTAACGTTACCGTAAATGTCAGGATTGGGGTCGCCAATGACGGTGCGGTCTTGAGCGTTAATCTCACCATCATTGTTCAAATCCACAAACTTCATGTCGCCTGCACCGAAATACTGCTTGTTGCCAGCAGCGTCCTGAACGTAGAGTCCATCGGCCTTGGCATCAGATGTCTTGGAATAAACACCATTGGTCTTATAGCCATAGAACACACCAGCTGGACGTCCCACCTCGGAAAGGATGGTTGCGCCATACATGTCTGTTTCGAAAGACTTCTGTCCTTGTGGCAACTTCTTCAGTTTATTCTTGTAATGGCCGACTGAAGCACCAAATTCAAACTTGAAACTCTTTTCATTGATAAGTTTTGCAGTGAATGCGGCATCGAAGCCTTCATTCTTGAGCGAACCATCATTCGTGTAATAGTCTGTCAGACCAGCCACGTATGCGAGTGTACCCAAGGTAATGAGGTTGCTCGTATTCGAGAGGAAATAGTTAGCACGTACATTCAAGCGGTTGTTGAGGAAGTTTCCTTCAACACCAAAATTGAAACGATTGGTTGTTTCCCAACGAAGTGAGGTGTTACCAATATTGGCGAGACCAATAGAAGTAATATTATCGTTCAGCAATGGAGCTGGGGAGAGATAGGTCAAGGTTGCAGAGTTGTCGATAGCGTCATTACCTATCGACTCAAAGCCTACATTGAGTTTCAACATATTGATGCCGCGATTAGGACGGAACCAATCTTCATTGCTGATGACCCAAGCACCCTGAATGGATGGGAAGAGACCCCATGCCACGCCGAACATCTTAAGTCCTGCATCCACATCCTTACCAAAGCGAGAAGATGTCTCCATGGAGAACTGACCTGTCAGGTAGTACTTCTCCTTGTAGTTGTAATCCACGTTTGCATAGTAAGAGAGTGTTCTCCAGTTTGTATCAGAACCAGGACGCTTCTTGGAATCCTTCGACGTATTTGGAGTCTTGTCGTTACCTGTATTATCACCAATAAGATAAGACGATGTGAAAGTATCATTCATGAAACGAACACCACCAAACACATCCAAACGATGGGCACCCAGTGGAATAGCCCAGTCGGCACGAGTGTCAGAGAAAATGGCATTGTGCTTGGTATAAAGTGACCACTTTGAATTCTCCGTCTGAGTAATATTACCCTCCTCCAAATAAGTGGGCATACCAATAATTGGAGTGAAGTAACCTTCATCAAACGACTGCATCGTATAAGCAAAACGCTCTGTCAGCTTGAAGTTGCGTGTAGGTTCCCAAGTCGGAGCCACAGCAATGTTAATCATCGTACAATCGGTGTGGTTCTTATTCTTTGCCTCACCATTTTCAAGAATGGCCTTCGGATTGGCTATAGAACCCCTACTACCCAACACTTCATAAAGGTAATCATCGGCGTCGGCAATGAAGGAAGTCTTTGAACCATCAGTAGCAAAATCGTATGGACTCAGGAATGGTGCCTTAGCGTATGCCAAGAAGCCAGGAGCAGCCAACGACTGATGATTGAATGTGGACTCCACGCCATCACTACGAAGGTCACGGGTAACATTCGTATAGCTTGCATCAAACTGAGTGGTAAACCATCTGTTGAGAATAATATCAGTGTTAAAACGGATGTTGAAACGCTGCATATCGTTTCTCTTCAGTGTTGACTTCGCATCCATATAGCCTACAGAGAGGTTGTATTGTGCAATGTCATCACCACCTTGGATAGCGATACCATAATTCTGCGTGAAAGCTTCGCGATAAACCTCATCCCTCCAATCAGTATTATTATGATACATATTATAATAATAGTAGGTCGGATCAGTATTGAGGAACTTGAAATCGTTCAACTTTGTGTCAGTCGTACCAAGCATCTGGGCTGCGTATGAACGATACTCACCAGCATCCATCATGTCCAAAGATTTGGGAATCAACTCCACACCTGCTGAAACGTTAACATCAATCCTTGTTGCCATTGAATGACAGCGCTTCGTCTTGATGGAGATGACGCCATTGGCTGCCTTCGCACCATAGATGGCTGTACCATTCTTCAAAACTTCGACAGATTCGATGTCTTCAAGGTTGATGGACTGAAGCAGGTTGTTGAAGTAGCCAGTATGCATCATCTTACCCTCAGTATACATTTGGTCGTACACCACACCATCAAGAATGACGAGTGGCATCGCATTAGAGTTGAGGGAGTTAAGACCATTGATGAACATTGCTATGCCTTGACCTGGATTAGCCGAACGCTGGATGCCGCGTACATCAGCCCCTAAACGATTCTGGATTTCTTGGTCAATGGTGATAGCTGTAGACTTCTCAAAGTCATCCGTGCTAACAGATTTAGTAGCTGCGGTCTTGTCCTTGTAGTCGGTCAAGTAAGCATCGGAGAAAAGTTTCACATTCACTCCCTGCGTCCTTCCGTTCAAAGATGCCTGCACAAGGTTATAGCCTTCCAACTTCACGGCAAGAGAAGTAACGAACTCCGGTACGTTGATAGTGTACTCACCGTTTTCGTCGGTCATGGCTGTATAGTTCTTATTATTGTAAGCCTGAATCTGTGCACCAGCAAGCGCTTCGCCAGTGGCGGCATCAACAACCTTACCTTTCACCTCAATTGTAGGATATTTCTTCACTGGTTTTACAGTTCTCTTAGGAGCAACAACTTCGGTAGTCTCTTCCGATTCCACCTCATCTTGTGCAGCCATAGGGAGTGTGCCCATGAAGCATATCATTGCTGCGAATCCATACTTGCAGATACGCAGAATATTTGAGCTATTATATGATTGCATAATTTCCATTAGTATCAACGTTTATTTTCTTTTAGCTTCTGTTGCAGCAGTCTCGTCTGTAGCTTCCAACTTGGGTCTGAGAATGATGCTCGTAATCAGCATTTCGCGCGAATAAGTGGATGCCAGCTTGGAGGAAACCTGAGTCTGGAACTGAATGAGAACACCCTCTTCATTGCGGCCATAGTAGGCATTGCTAAATGTGTACTCACCAAGATAGAGCGTATCAATCTTGTTCGTGTAACCAGTCTGGTAGTAGTTACCCTCACTCAATTCCGCACCCTCTTCTGGGGGAACCAAACGAACGCCTGAAGAAGGATATTCACCATTCTCTCCGCGTTCCCAAATGTAAGTGTAGAATCGATATCCACGTGGGTCATTTTCCGGCTTTTCTCCATTGTTGAAACCTGTCTTCGCCCAAATAGGACAAGTGACAAGATAAAGGTCGTAAGTACCAGACAATGTGTTTGGAATCTGGAATGCGATAGATGGATTTGTTGAAGAAGATGTTGGGACGACATCCAAGAAACGGAAATTACGCGTTCCTATATAGGTGGAGTCAACCTTCACAATTTCTGTCTGATCCTCGTTCCAAATCGTATCCGTTGCATAGTCATAAATAGTACCACTCATCATCGTAGTGGAACCCACATTCTTCGTGTAAAGCGGCGTATTATCCTTCGAACTGGTTGAGTTATCTATTGAACGAGAAGTTGCCGTAATTGTTCTTTTCTTGAAGAACTGCTCAATGGCAGACATAGGATACTCATCTACCGCATACGCATCGCCATTGGAACAATAGATAGGTGTACCACATTTAGCCAAGATGTCATTCACCTGTTTGTCTGGATGAAGACCATTGCGAGGCACCTTGCTATAATAAATGTGATTGGGCCAATCGAAAGACATTTCGTAGTTAGTGGATTTGAGTGAATCCTCCCAGTGCTCATTGGCATTCTTGTTAAAGAACAAGTCTGTCATTGCGAACATGTTGGCGTAATATTTCTGGAGCGAATCACATGCACCTGTTGAAATAGCATCCTCATGAGGGTTGAACACCAATAGTTTCTTTGCTATATTATAACGCTCATCGTAAGCCTTAGCGGAAGGTATGATGGCGATATAGCTTGAGTCTTCTTCATAAACCAACGCATCCACGTTCTTCAAAACGGTGTTGTTACGAATCGTTACAGAGTCCACCCAAATGTCATAACCATTATCGTCCTTACCACGGCTCACAGACCTACTCTCATCCAAAGAGTCGGCATTCCAAATCTTCAGGAAAGAATAAAGAGAAATTGAGTCTGATGCAGGATTGTAAAGAGCCTCAATCTGTTCGAAGATGTTATTCTGATAGTTGATGTTAGCATCAATCACATGAAGCACGCCATTGGAACAAGAAAGATTGGGAGTCTTTATCTTGGCAGAGCCAAACATACCATCGCTTGTCATCATGGTATTTTTTGAGCTCATCAGTGCCACTTCTTGATTCGTTCCGTTCTGTGAAACAGTATAGCGAGCGATATGATTCTTGATAAACTTATCCACCACGGCGGCAGAGTCGGTTCTGGCTAGAGTTAACAAACTATCCTTATTGAAACTGACTGGAGCCCAGATTGTGTAGACATTGTCGGAAGAAAGTTCACGGTTATAGCCTACAGCCTTTATCACCTCAGCAAAAGCAGGAGCATTCGTTTCAATGGCCTTCATGGTAGTGCCATCAAAACTTCTCACTGATGCTGCATCGTAGTGGTCATCCCACGTATCTGAGCAGGAGATCATTGCTGCTGCACCAGCGGCAGCAATGATTCCCATGCGGAGAGTGTTTTTTATGTTATTGTTCATAATCATCTTAATTTATTAGGTTTACCATTTGTCCTCAGCATAATATTCGTTGTTGTAAACAGAGCTTGGACAAATTTCAATGAAGTCGAAGTTCATCTCACCACCAGACTCCATCTTCTGTTGCAAGCGGAGAATGTGATCGCTCTTTCCATCCGTATAGAAATGACCCAGCACTCTTCGGATTGTGTTATTCAAACCACGCATGGTCGTACCACCAAACGAATCTTTCTCACCAGGAGAGTAACAGTTCGGTCCTTTCATCCATCCGAGGTTGTGGATAGCCTTGTCGAATGCAGTAATGGCATCATCGTCGCCAAGCGCATCATCAGTCTGATATCCAAAAAGTTCGGTTCCGCCAGGACGCATATCAAATGGAATGCCCTGAGGAATACCATCAATGTAGGACTGTACAATGCCTCGAGAAGCGAAACCTGTACAAGTCATCATACGCACCTCATAGGTACCTTCTGGTACGGGCGGAAGCTTAATCTTCACGTCGAATGGGCCCTTGATAGTCACTTCATCACCCTGATAAGACCAATAGCCCAACACCCTAACGCGTACATGGAGGTGAGTATTGTCTGTATATTCGAAGTTACGGCAGTAACCAGCCTTGAAACCGACGCAATGGTCTGTATTGGAAGCAGCGATAGCACCTTGACCACCACGACCGTACATTCCATTATTAGAAGGATTCAAAGAGGAGTGACCACGAGCCGTTTCACCATCAGTCAATTTGGTCATAAAGTCTGGAGACAGAGTCGAACAGTCAAGACGAAGACGATCATTGAAGACAACATTTTGTGTTACAGCATCATAAGCAACAATGTCGTCAATGTAATGGTAAACACCGTTCACTGCGTTAGGCTGCAGAGGTCCATCCGACACAGGAGCAATTTTTGAACCACGAACAAAGACGCCACGTTCATCAGCACGAGACTGTACGCCACGACGGTTAATGTAGAGACCTGCTTGAGAACCAGATGGGAAGGACACCTTCATTGTCGAATAAGGCATCAATGTCTCATACCAGTCACAGTTATCCCACTTACGACGGTTGAATTGGTTCACCAATTTACCGCCATCAATCGAAGTCAATGTATAATAAGTACCCAGACGGTTCAGAATATGATATGAGATGAAACGGTTCAGATAGTTTCGACGGTCCGTCTCGTCTGTCACGCCAGCATCTTCCGGATACATCGGCTCATACAATTCTTTTGCCTTGGCACGCAAACCATCAAGATTTGTAATACCATACTTCTCTGCCAAGATGGAGTCGGGCACCATAAACGCCGTAAAATTGTAATAACGTTTTTCCGGGTAAGCTACATTATCATACTCTTGTGCCGTAAAGATACAGAGTTTATCGTTTGTCCATGTACAAGAGTCAATACGATCCTTGTTAGATGCAAAACCGTAACTCTCGTCCATGTAAACCTCCAACGAATCCGATATCTTTGTGACACTCAAAGCTTCATTGTAGATTGAGATGGCTGAGTCAGCCCTCATCACGGTCGGCAACAGGTCGTTGGAAGTATTAACCACCAAGTCCACCGTGTGTACCACGCCGTTGCAGACAGAGTCATCCGCATGAACCAGCTGAGAAGTCTTGTTAATCATCAGCTTCAAGTACACTTCGCCATCCTTCACCAGCGAATCACAAGAGATTGACATGATGTGCTCCAGCATGTTTGCCTTCGGATACTGAGTGTTACTGTAGTCTGTTGTAAAATAAGCCTGTTCGATGATAGAGTTCAGAGCGATTGTGTCACAATCCTCCTTCGAAAGTTCATCTACAGAAGAGAATCCCCTTCCAGCCAGATACTTGTCGACAGCATCATTCGTCGGAGCAAATACCGTGTAAGAACCATAAGTTCCAAGCATATCCACCAAACGGAGGTCATCACGTTCACCAGTTGCACGCTGGAGAATCTGCACGAACTGGGAATACTGACTACGATTTATCAGATAATCCGACGCATACTCCTTTGTGGTGGTATAATAATTGTCAAGCCCTGGATCATCAGAGCAACTGACAAAGCTGAACTGCAAAGCTGTGATGAGTGCCACAGCAGCCAGCATTAATTTACCGTTCTTTATATTCATAAGGCATTAGTTTTTAACAATTTCTTCCTCATCCAGATATGCTGAATTCTGGACCAAATTGGGGTTCACCTGCATCTGACTCTTGAGTATAGGCATATACATGAAGTCCATTTGTCTCATCTTGATACCCACAGCAGCACCACCATCGCCAAACTTTGAAGCCAAAGCAAGGATAAACTTGTTGGTATTACCTTCACGACGTGCCTGGCGCACAAGGTCAAAGTAACGTTTTCCTTCAAACAGCAATTCGCGCTGGCGTTCAAACATCAGCAATGCTTCAAAGTCGGCCAGCTCCTTGAAATCTGCACGTGCAGGCTTAGCACCCGATGAAGTCTTCGTTGCAGGATTAGAACGAACATATACAGCTGAAATCAGATTGAAAGCATCATCATAAAGTTCTTCTGCAGTCACAAGACCTGCACCATCCACAGCGATAGATCCTGCCCTACGTGGTCTTGCTCCACCATTATCATCTCCATCACCTTCATCTCCATTACCCTGCGTATCGTCATCTCCGGACGTTTCATCGTCAGTTGGAGCTGCAGCACGAGAGAGATTACCAGCAAGTTCTATTTCAGCCTCTGCACGGAACAACATGATTTCCGTCATACGATAGAATATCCAGTTTGGATACATTTCGGAATGAGAACGAGTCCTTTGTTCCTCCAAATGTGAATAATCTATCTTTCCTGTTCCGGTGTAAGTTACATCTACATCTTCCACAGAATACTTCTGAATATCAAAAGCACCATTCTCTGTGTAGCGGAAAGGAACAAGCGAACGATAGTCCGTCGATACAGAGAAGAGAGTCTGATTACTGAAGCTTTCCCCTGTCGGTGCTTGCGTCATGATGTCGTCACTGGCACGCACATAACGTACTTCATTACCTTGTGCATTATGTCCGCCATACATGAAACCCACATCTTCGTTAATTATTTGAGAAGTTGTTCCATGATATGTCAACTCAAAGATGGATTCGTAAGAGTTACCTTGACCAAAAATATCATTGAAAGCTGCAGCACTACGAGAAGACGAACCAGAAGAACTCTTTTCAGCAAGCAAAGGATAACCATAGTTAGTCCACACTTCCGTATCGATTGACTTCGTCAAGTCCACCACGTCACCATAGCGATCCATGTAGTCATTGGCGTTATACTGGTCAATCTTGAAGTTGAGCACCCAGTCACATGCCTCAATGCATTTCCGATAATAGGCATTCTGCTGCTCAGGTGTGAGTTGATAGTCAGAAGCTCTCCAAAGATACAGCTCTGCCAAAATCGAGTACATTGCCGCACGAGTGATTTTACCCGTGTTGTAGATGGATGTCGAATAACGGCGTGGAGCATCGTTCTTGCAACTCTCGATGTCCTTAATCAAAGAGTCAAGCACCACCTCAAACTTGGTTTGCCCCAATCGATAGTCCATATCATCATCGATGGATGGAGTCAAAGTGAAGGGCACATCCTTAAAAGTCTTGATGAGAGTCAAATAAGAGATGGCACGCAATGCCTTACACTCTGCAATGTTAATCTTCAGATCAGATGTCGTATAGTTCGGGTCCTTCTCTGCTACTTGCGGTGCATAGTAAAGCACGGTATTACAACGGTTGATGACATTGTACATCGAGCTCCAGCTACAATAAGAGTTAGTGGTCTTCAAACTACCCTTCATCAAATTGTTGAGTGTTGCAGGCACATTAGGTCCCGCTGTAATGTTGTCAGAACGGTTTTCGCCCCAAACAATCATGCTTGAGACATACCCATTCTCTGTCATACCAAGATAGCATGACGCAACGACGCTTTCGACATCAGACTTATTGGTCCAATAGTTCTCAAGCACAACTTCGTTGAGCGGTAGCAAATCGAGAGAACAGCTTGACACAGATGTTCCTACCAGGGCTGCCGCTGCAATGAATTTTATTTTACTTATTATATTCTTCATAACTGTTTAGCCTTTTTAGAATGAGATAGAAGCACCGAGTGTGAAGGACTTTGCACGTGGAGTACGTGAATTGTCACCTGCTGGATGCCAGCCTGCCTGAACGATTTCAGGATCAGCACCAGAGTACTTCGTGATACAGAACAAGTTGTTAAGTGTCAAGTTAAATCGAAGAGATGAGATACCCCACTGCTTGAGCTGACTTGGCGTAAATGTGTAAGAAAGCTGAGCATAGTTCAGACGAAGGAACGAAGCATCTTCCACAAAGCGGTCACTACCTAAATAGTTGTGTGTCGTTGCCTGTGTAGTACCACCTGTAATGACAGATGAAGTAGAAGCAGCACGTGGGATTCGAGCAACATCGCCTTCATTGTGCCAACGCCAGTTGACAGCCCGAGACATATTTGAGTTGCTTGCCATGTTCTCTACACCCATACGAGCATAGTTAATCACCTTGTTGCCATAACGATAGTTGAACTGAAGGTTCAAGCTAAACTTATCGTAAGTGAATCTTGCACCGAAACCACCCGTCAACTTCGGCAGAGAAGAAGCAAGGTAAACGATATCAAGCGCATTGATTTGACCGTCATGGTTAACATCCTCATAGATAGCATCACCACCTACAAATGGATACTTCACGTTGTCATAATCGTAGTACATCATCTTGGCTGCACCCTTAGAATCGTAGATAATGTCACCTGCTTCATTACGTGCAACAGGAGCAATACCTACAGAGTTCAGTTCTTCGAGCGTGATATCGCCAGCCTTATAGGCAGCTTCTGCATCGCTGTATTCTGAATAGCGGTAAACACCCAGATACTTATAACCATAGATAGAACCCAGTGGGTTATGGAGACGTACCATCGAAAGGTAGGAACCATTGTCTGGTGTACTACCG
>JAEEGL014435381.1_pt1 | contig 12387 bp, 9 predicted proteins | sample 9134231 | NCBI WGS metagenome assembly JAEEGL01 (sample SAMN16246548, study PRJNA631951) | gut metagenome | biome: gut microbiome; feature: rumen; material: fiber-attached | host: Bos | place: Iran: Karaj | collected 2018-10 | reverse complement strand
TCTAAATTGCTATTTTTGCAGCCTCAAGGTCAGCCTTGAAAAACATAGAATCCTGGATAGAACGCACTTTGACCACGGTCATCGACTTCTTCTATCCGCCTTTCCGCAAGGTGATGAGCCGTGAATTGTTTCGTTATGCGGCTTGCGGCGGAATGAATCTTGTGTTGGAGTGGGTGCTGTACTATGTTTTCTATCATTTTATCTTCAAAGGCCAGGTCTTCGACCTTGGTTTCATTGCCTTCACGCCCCATATCGCGGCCTTCGTGTTCAAGTTTCCCATTACTTTCTTGACAGGTTTCTGGATGGCGCGTCATATCAGTTTTTCAGGCTCCACCTTGCGCGGCAGGACGCAGATTGTCAGGTATTTCCTTGTTACCGTCGGCAACATCCTCATCAACTACTTCGGCCTGAAACTCTTCGTCGAAGTGTTCCAATGGTGGCCGACCGTTTCCTACGTCATCATCTCTGTCATCTGCGTGACATTCAGCTATTTGACGAACAAGTTTTATTCGTTTAGGAAAGAGAAATAAGGGTTCACGCAGAACTCGCAGAACTGTATGAAGCGCAAAGCGACGCGAAGAGGCAAAAAAAATGAAAACTGCTTGCGTGCTATCATGTAATCTATTATTTTTGCAAAATTATTATCTGAATAATAATTATTAGAATAATAAAAATGTAACTGTATGGATAATAACAAGATAAGTAATCCTTTTATTGTGGGGAAGTACATTTCGGAGACATATTTCTGCGACAGGGAGGAAGAAACTGCCTTTCTGAAGAAACAGGTTGACAATGGTCGCAACACGGCCATCATTGCCGCACGCCGTTTGGGGAAGTCGGGGCTGATTCAGCATTTTTTTGCCCGGTCGGACATTAAGAAACGCTACCATACTTTTTATATCGACATCTATTCCACCAACACACTTTCGGAGTTTGTCTACTTGTTGGGAAAGGCTATTTATAAGGAACTCAAGCCGTTGCATAGCCAATGGGGGGAGAAATTTTTCACTGCTATCAAATCGCTCAGACCTGGATTCAAACTTGATTCTATGACAGGTGAACCTATTTTCGACATCGGATTAGGTAGTGTGGATCAACCGCAAACCAGCATTGATGAGATTTTCGCCTATCTTGAAGCCGCCGATAAGCCTTGTATTGTGGCTATCGACGAATTTCAGCAGATTGCCAACTATGCCGAAAAAAATGTGGAAGCTTTGTTAAGAACGAAAATTCAGCAATGCAAACAAACCTTGTTCATTTTCTCGGGTAGCCGCCGCCACTTGATGACGCAAATGTTCCTTTCACCTTCAAAACCGTTCTACCAAAGCGTCATTACAACCGACTTAAAGCCCCTGGACAAGACCGTTTATACCGATTTCGCTATACAGCTTTTTAAGGACTATGAGAAAAACATCGCGTATGAATTGGTTGAAAAGATTTACGATGAATTTGAGGGTGTGACTTGGTTTATGCAAATGATTCTCAATGAGTTGTTTGCCATTACGGAGAAGGGACAAACCTGTGGACTTGATATGTACGAACCTGCTTTGAAGAATGTGATCCAAACGCAGGAATCAAGTTATAAAGACACGCTTCTCAACCTTTCTGCCAAACAAAAATCCGTACTGTTTGCCATTGCGAAAGAGCGGGTTGCCGACAACGTGATGTCTGGTAAATTTATGAAAGACAACGGTTTGGGAACTTCAAGTTCGGTGCAGGCCGCCTTGAAAGGTTTGCTTGAAAAAGATGTTTTGACCCGCACGGAAAAAGGCTATCAGGTGTACGACTACTTTCTGTCGGAATGGATTCGGTGTAATTATTAGTCCAAAAAAAGTTGAGACATGAAAAAGTTCCTTGTTTTGCTCTTTATGTTATTCACTTTGAGTGGGTTCCCAAAAAGCGGAGAGGAGGTTTTGCCTTTGCCGGATTCGTTGGTGGGAAGGCTTAGGGAAAACCGAAAGGTGGATGAGAGAAGAGCAGAGGCGTTAAATGCGGTAATAATGTATTATGTTGACGAGCATCGGATATTGGAAGCCGAAACATACATAAATGAATTGGCTGCATTGTCAGATGAGTTTAAAGACGATTATTGGAAGGCATTAAGTTTGTATTATAAAAGTTTATGCGCAGGCAAAAGATACAATTATTCTGAGTTTCTACCTTTAATCAATGAATCTTTAAGGATAACGGAGACCCTGCGGGAAACAAAACGAACACAATTATTGCTGACACAAATATGTCTTGTTAAAAGTGCATACTATCTTCATATTAATCAGTTTCCCGATTGCCAGAATTATATTGAAAGAGGTCTGGAACTTGCAGAAAAAAATGGGTTTGACCAACAGAAAAAGGATATTCTAAACAATAAAGCAATTTTATTGACAAGAACAAAAAAAGTAGAAGAAGGCATAGCCTTGTATAAAAAATTGTTGGCAATGGATGACGATGTGATAGTTTTGTTGAATTTGGCTTCTGCATTCCAACAATTAGAACAATACGACTCTTCTTTGTTTTATCTCGATTCCATTATCAGATATGCACCCAAGGCCGATAATAGGGAAATCATAGTAACAGATTATTTGATTAAAGCTTATCAAGTAAAAGAGCAATGTTATTTGTATCTGGAACAATGGGATAACGCTCTGCAATGTTTAAATGAAAGCGAAATGTTGATAGGATTTGATGATAAACAATTGGCTATCAATTATTTACATAGATCAATTGCATATCACGGAAAAGACCAATTTAAAGCCGCTCTTAGCCTTATTGATACTACCATTTCATTTTCAAGAAAGATTGAAGAAGTAGAGTTGGAAAGGTATGCCATAGATGTGAAATCCAGTATTTTAAAAAACATGAAGGATTATGAAAAAGAAGCGGAAAACCTGCGTTATTTCATTGCTTTGACTGATACCATCAACAGGCGTGAGAACCTTCTGAAAGTGCAAGAGCAGCAATACCAACACGAAGCTCAAGTAATGGAACAAAAATATGAACTTCAACGGCAAGCTTTGCGAAATAGACAACTGATTATCATTATATTGGCTTCGGTATTCGTTATTATAGCTATTTTGGTGGCCATCATCATCTGGCTGAACAGAAAACGCTTGGCTTCGGAATTGGAGTTGCGCAATCGCGAAATCACAGCCAAGACAATGGACAAGATGCAAAGCAACGAGATGTTGAACGAAATCATAGAAAAGTTGACAGAGAAGGAGAGACATCCCGAGAAAAATGTGCTACCTGGAGCCATCCATGACCTGAAAACCCTTGTGGATGCCGACACCAAGAAAGATTTCGACCAGTACTTTGTGAAAGTGCACCCCGATTTCTACGAAAAACTAAAGGCTGATTTCCCCAACCTTACACAAAACGAGTTGCGGCTTTGCGCCTATTTGAAGATGAATCTCAACACGAAAGACATTGCCGCCATTTGCAACATCACGCCCGAAAGCGCAAGGGTGGCCCGCTCCCGTTTGAGAAAAAGTTTGAACCTTATAGATTCCAACATTAATCTTGCTTCGTTTTTGTCAAAATATTGATTTTTGGTGTTTTAGCACGTTTATTTCCGTGTTGTTAACATCAAAAATCAGCCATGTTTCTGTGTTGTTAACACCGTTTTCTTGACAAGCCCTTTTGACGAACCGTATTTTTGCATCCGATTTCGATACAAAGTCGAACCACAAACAATTTACAAACGTTCAACAAAAAAAGTAAAACAATGAAAAATTTGTATCCAATGCTTCTCATGACGGCCTTATTAGTAGGCGTTGCGAGCGTGAAAGCGCAAAACCGTTGCACCCTAACCAACAACAAAACCTTTGTAACAGAAGTGCAAGTATCTGACAACCAAATTGTAAATAAGGCAAATGACCACCAAATCATTACCACTACAATTCCAAAAAGGAACTTGGTTCTTACCGAATGCAAAGCCGTTTACACACTGAGCATCGCTCCTGAAGGATTGTGGGATGTAATCATTATCAATAATGATGACGGTTTTGAGGATTATTGCTATTCTTGGGAAGCCTCTCTTTATCAAGGTGAAGTTTCTGAAGGCTTTTATGACATTGAGATTCTCGGAAGAAACACTATGGGAGAATCTGCTGTTCTCGTCTATGAGCAGTTTGAAGTGAGTAATGATACAATTTTCACTCCTTCTATGAATGAAGCTATAAATAAGATAGTTTTGAATGTGATAGATGAAAACGGTATCCCCATTAATGATATTCCCGTAATAAAAGATACCGTAGAGGTATTTTACAATTTTGTAATGAGCCATGGTAGTATGACAGGTAATGGGTTCGGTATAGCAAATAAGAATACTATAGAAATCGGCAGTCGTTTCAATAATTTTGGTAACAGGAGCACTTTATATGCTTACGTGTCGTTTTATACAACAGAACAAAAACTTTATTACGTACAAATGCCCACCATTACAGAAGGAATAACAGGAGATGTCACACTTTGCAATAATATAGATGACTTAACCGCACACGAGGAATATTACCATATCAACAATTCCGATAATGCATGTATTGGGTTTGATTCTAGGCATTATGGTCCCCAAATAGATACGTGGTTCCAAAGTCTTAGTTGCGATTTCAGTTATACATACAATCCTTCCAAACCTTTGACGATGATTACCAATATGACAAACAACAACGACCCCATCGTTGAATACGGTTCCAACATTAAATATACTTTTGCTCCTATGGTGTTTGAATCACGTTGGTCTGATATTTATGAATATATGGCCGTCATTGCTTCCAGTAACATGTCTTTAAACCCCGAAGGCTATATGATTCGAGAACCTTTTGACCCCGATTTAAGTTATTTCCCATTAGGCGTTTTTCCACCTTCATTTCCAGATATTCCTTCTACCCCAGCTAAGTATTATTATGAACCGACAAAAACCCTATCTTTCGGCTATAGGACACCGCTATTGTTCAATTATTTATCCGTCAACTATAATACTGAAACCAGTCCATTCGGCATGGCCTTGTTTGGAGGTTGTATGAGTTACTTGGGTGAAAACGGAGTTCAAAGAAGAAAAGATGAAGACCGTATTCTGAGAACTACATATAATGGCGAAACTTATTTCGAAGATAGTCTATACTTAGCCAATACTATTTACGTGATGAACTTTGTGGATCCAGCAGTGGTGTCCTATGACATCGTGAACGACAATGTGGTAGTGGAAGGCATTGCCAAAACCAACATCACCCACATAGAGTTTGATATGAACCGCGATGATGCTTTGCCGCCTTCGCTTAACTTGTTGCAAGTAATGGATGCCAACAACGACGAGGTAATCACCGTTGAGGATTTGGCACATTCAAGAATCAACTTTGCCGGTGGCGATTATTATGCTGATTTTGAGCAAGGAAAAATGACATATGACGATGAGGCTATTATGGAGGTTTTCTACAAGACGGAAAACACAGAATATCAGCCGCTTGGTTTTGAAGAAAAGCCAGAGATGTTCCATATCAACTATGGCAATTATTATGAGATTCCTTTGTCGCAGTTGATGGGTGAAGTGCTCAACCAATGGGTTACAGTAAAGTTTGTCCTTAGCGACATGGCGGGCAACAGCCAGACCCAAGAACTGTTCAACTTGTTCTATGTGGATGACCAAACTTCAATAAGAGAAAACCATGGCTTGCAACACCAAGTTTATCCCAACCCCTTCACCGGCGAGGTGAAAATCACTGCTGTAGAGGTTGTGAACGGTGTGGCCAACATTCAGGTTTACAATATTTTAGGCGAGCAAGTTTACAGCAAGACCGAGAACTGCGCGGAAACCAAAGAATTCACCATAGACGGCAGTGCTTGGAAGCCTGGTGTTTATTTCTACAGCATCAGCACGGAGAGTGGCCTGCTGCAAGGGAAGATTGTGAAGGAGTAAAGCTTTTTTCAATATGGTGAGGAAAAAGGGTGGCTTTGCCGCCCTTTTTTGGTTATCGCTTGTGCTGTATGACTAAAAAAGTATATTTTTGCATGGACATACAAAACAGCCATGAGAAAACTTATCTTCCTGCTTCTCATCCATCTCTCCGCTTTAGCTGCCTCTGCCCAAAGCCCAAAAGAGGCATTGCCCTTGCCGGATTCGCTGGTAGGGCGACTGAAGGAACACCGAAAGACTGATGCAGCCCGGGCTGAAGCCTTGGATGCGGCAATTCTGTTCTTTGGAGAAAGAAATAGGATTTTGGATGCCCAGCCATATATTATGGAATTAGAATCCTTGTCAGAAGACTTGAAAGACAATTATTGGAAGGCAGCAACCTTGTTTTATAAAGGTCAGTGTGCATATTACAATTATGATTTTTCTGAGTTTTTGTCATTGATAAATGAGTCTTTTCAAATGTTGGAAAGATTGCGTGATACAAAACGCATCCGATTACTGACCGCCAAAATCTTTTTAGCAAAAAGCGCTTATTATATTTATAGTCGACAATTTTCCGAATGTCAAGAATGTATTGAAAAAGGTTTGGAAATCGCAGAAAACAATGGATTTGAGCGTGTAAGGAACAAACTCGTCAACAATTATGGCATCTTGTTATTGGAGATGAGACAATATGAAAAAGCCATCCCTAAATTTAAATCATTAAAGGAATCTGAAGTTATCCATATATTCACTTTGCTAAACATTGCCGTCTCTTTTAGTCAACTTAAACAATACGATTCCACCTTTTATTATATTGATTCTCTTTTCCAATTTGCCCACACGATGAATGATGATGCTCCCGGGTTAAAAGAGAGCCTCGCTCAAGCTCACAGCATAAAAGCCGAATCTTATAACGAAATAGGAAGATACGAAGATGCTTTATTTAACTTGACTCTTTCGGATTCTATTTTAAGCTGTTTAGACGACAAAAAAATACTGGCCACCAACAACTATACAATGGCTGAAGCCTATAACGGTTTAGGTGAATATGATAAAGCCCTTGAATCCTTAGAACAGTCAATCGAATTATCAAGGGAGATTTCGGATATCAAAACCGAATGGTTTGCAATAAGATTAAAATCCGATATCTTACACGCCATGAAAAACTATGTAGCGGAAGTGGAAAACCTGCGTTATTTCAGCGTTTTGACAGATACGCTCGTTAAACGTGAAAACAGAGAGAAAGTAATCGAGCAGAAATACCAACAAGAGACCAAGGCGATGGAATGGGAATACAAACTCCAACAAATGGCATCACGGCAACGACTTATTATGACCATTGTAATAGCTGCCATGGTTGTTGTATTCATAATACTGATAACCAGTTTTCTCTTATTGAAAAGAAAAAGAAAGGCAGAGAAGTTGTCGTCAGATCTGGATTTGCGCAATCGTGAAATCACTTCCAAGACTATGAGCCAAATGCAAACCAACAAGGTACTGAACGAGGTGATTGGAAAGCTGACACAACTGGAAAACAACCCCAAAGGAAGCACAAATAGTTTGTCGATGGTCATCCGCGAGTTGAAAGCCATGATTGACGATGGCTCAAAGAAGGACTTCGACTATTATTTCGTGCAGGTTCACCCTGATTTCTACGCACATCTGAAAAAGGATTTCCCCGACCTTAGCCAAAACGAATTGCGGCTCTGCGCCTTGGTGAGAGCCAACCTCAACATCAAGGAAATCGCTAATTTGAACAACATGAGTATCGATAGTGTGAAGTCATCACGCAAACGTTTGCGCAAATCTTTAGGTATTTCCGACCACAAAGTAGATCTGGCTGAATTTCTCTCAAAGTATTGAAAACAAGCTCATTGTAACTATTTGACACCTCGTTGACACCTGTTATTTTTCACATGACACCATTTTGACAGGGCTTATCTCTTGACAGATTTAATAATAGGAATAAATTTGCTTTTCAAATCAACCTATTGTTAAACTTAAAATTGAGAAAAAATGAAAAAGTCTTTTACTTTCGTTGTTTTGGCGGCACTTGTTATGACAACTGCCTCCAATCTCACTGCACAAAACCGTTGCGTGTTGAAAAACAGCAAGGGTTCACAGGAATTTAGCACCAGTTCCAAAAATCTGAAGGTTTTGGAACAGGATGGGCAAATGTGCCATGTCGTTGCCTATCCCGATGTCAAGCCGCAAACCAAAGGCAACGCACCGACCTACACATTGAATGTTTATCCTCCGTTGGAGGACGAATTGAATGTGATTTGGGTCAGCGACGGTCTTGATATGGTCGGGATTTTCTTCGAGGGCATGGGCGATTATCTTAGCCTTGACCTTGAAGAAGGAACTTACTACATAGAATCAAGCGGCAGAAGAGGTGACTTTGCTTGTTACTGGACGTTTGATATTGAGCTCAATGATGACACGGATGTTTACGTTGATTTTAGTGAGTGCGTTTATGACCTGACTATAAACGCTGTGGATGAAAATGGCAATCCTTTTGAAGGTGAATATGTTGATATTAATTATACGGTCGATTTGTTTTGGTTGGGAGGGCTTTTGGATGACGAATTCAACTATTATACCTTTGAGTACACCAATGAAGTACCAATTGTTAGATTTAATGATGTCAACGAGCACAGTATCATTCATTTGAATGTTAATGTAGAGCCCGGCGATAACAAGTCCTACATGATAGAGTGCCAGACCAGAGGAATGCACGAAAGCCAAGTCTATACAGTTGTAGCTGAAGACATGGAAGTAATACAAGAAACCTTTACAGTTAAAAGCGATGCCGATGTTTGCTATTACCACACCGACTACAAAAACATTATTAGTGAAAACGGCGGATGGTCAACATACAATTTTTGGAGCATAAATCTTGTCTTTGACCCAAATAAACCATACACACTTGTTACTAATTCCAAATTCGGCGATCCGACCAACTTCGAACCTGGCTCCAAAACCATCTTTTTCCCGACCGTTTATGAGTGGTTCTACCTTTATGGTCCCACAGATTATGATGATTATATAAGCACTACCTTGTATATTGATGCTGAAGGTAACGTGGTCAGAGAAGCAAAGCCTTTATTTAGAGAAGGTGTTCATCCTAATCCAGCTAGTTGGCCGATTTATATTCCTGAAACACCGGCCAAAACCGTCATGCCAAGTAGCAAAATGACATTCTTCGGCGAGAGAACACCTTTGGCCACCTATTATCCAAAAGCTTTTAATGCCAATAACACACCCATGAACCAGAATTTCTTCTCCGGAGGTTTCTTCTTCAGTGGCGAACAAAGTTGTGAACGCACTTGTGATTATGATTCTTTCATCCAAATCTATGTTGATGGTCAGGAGGCTTACAATGACAGTATTTGCAAATTCAACAAATACTGGGTTAACATTCAACCAATCACACCAGGAGATGTGATTGTTGAGGTCAACAACAACCATTTGACAGCCAACGACGTTTCTAAGGCCAACAAGACCCATGTCGAATTTAGCTTGAATAACGATGATGCTATGCCACCCACCATGACCTTCCTTCGCGTGCTTGACGGCAACGGTGATGAAGCCATTTGGCACGACAATCTTTCACATTCAACTTTGGTCTTCGGTTGTGCGGATTATTCTTATCATTATAATGAAAATTATGGTTCATATGACTATCTGGTATATAACGACAAGCCCGAAGTGGAAGTGCTTTACAGCATAGACGGTGATATCTGGAATCCGCTTGTTTTTGAAGAAAATGAAAGTTTATTCCATATTGATTATGGCAATGTGTTTGTCGTCGACTTGGGCAAACTCGAAAGCCCTGCTTTGGATAAATGGGTTTCGTTAAAGTTCACCCTCACCGATGCAGCGGGCAACACGCAAACCCAAATCCTAGAAAATGTATTCTACACGGGCCAAATGATTTCCGTCAACGAACACACTACGGAAAACATGCTGCATCAGGTTTACCCCAACCCCTTCACCGGCGAGGTGAAAATCACCGCTATACAAAATTTGAATGGCGTGGCCAACATCACTGTTTACAATGTGTTAGGCGAGCAAATATATAGCAAGACCGAGAACTGCACAGAAACCAAAGAATTTACTATAGACGGCAGCGCTTGGAAACCAGGAATCTATTTCTACAGCATCAGCACCGAAGGCGGCTTGCTGCAAGGCAAAATCGTTAAGGAGTAAAGTTTTTTCAATGTGAATGGGAAAAGGGCATCTTTCTCGGGGTGTCCTTTTTATTGAAGTTTATCCAAATTCGCCCCAATCTCGTCCTTGTATTTCTCCTTCAGTTCGGTTGGTAGGAAGCTGTTGTCGATGAAGTCGTACCACATTGGGGCTGCATCCGCAAATTTGCTGAAAATGTTTTCTATAACTTTATCTCCGAGTCCCGATGAGGTCATAGCCCGCATGAAGTTCTGCTTGTTGATGTGTTTCTTTTTCCCATCTAACATCAAAGCCAATTCCTCGTCGTCTTCGGGAAATATCAAATGCACATTAATCAAGTCATAGGCTTGTGAGAGCACGTAATGGCCGGGTGTCTTGCTGATGAGCGAGAAGTTTTTCAGATGCATGTCGGAGTTTCCAGTAATCCACGAAAACACGACCACTTCCCAGAAATTGACCAAATCCAACATCGGAGCAGAGGAATAGAACTTGATCAATTTAGCTATCTTCTCGTATGACGAATTATACTTGTTGGCAGTGCTGCGCTCGCTAATCTGACATAAATCTTCCATCAGATATTTTGTTCCTTGAGGGTCACGGTCTATCCTTCGCGTCAAATAGGCCAATTCGCCGTCATTGAACCGAATCAATGTATGAGGCACCACGTCCATCTTTGCGATTTCGGCTAAATGCATGGTCAGGTCTTCCACTTCAGGCGACCAAGGAAACTCATTCGACTTTGGCTTCAGAATATACTTGCCCCAAAGTCCTACTATGGTCAGTCGGTCGGGCTCATCCTTCCCACCCTTGTTCACATCCATGGAGAGTTTAGACTGTACTCCCGTTACGGCCATCCTGCGTAAAACCGACTCCCTTGCCAAGTCATTGATATTGTCTCTTGAATAAGGAAGAACCGGCGCTTCGGCTTTGCCAAAGAACTTCTTGGCACAGGCGGGATGGAAGTCCTTCTGACCTTCCTCCAACTCCTGATAGCAGTATAAACAATTACTCATAGCTCTTCCTCCTTCAATCCTATTACGCCAATAGCACCGATGCAGTCCTTGCAACAGGTCATCAGCAATCCCATGCGGTCATTGGGGTTGAGTTTCCAATTTCTTGCGGCAATGTCGAGCAGCCAGCCTTCAGGGATGAGTCCATCGAAGAAGGGAAAAAGGTAAGACGAACGATAGGCGAGGCTTGTTAGCGGGAGGGTCAAGCTGATAGGTTCGGCCTTTTCGGATGCCAAATACGCCGCATCATAACAGAACAGGTATCCGTTCTCGTCTTCTGTGAGCAGACCAGCCTTTGTGTCGCGGTAATAAACTTCTGCTTTTCTCATGATTTATCGCCTCCTCTCTCTTGTTCAACGACGCCCAACTCTTTCCCAAAAAGAGCCAAAACGGTGTTTACTTTGTCCATCCTTAAAGTTTTCTTTCCTTGCTCCAGGTCTCTGACAAAACGAAGTCCCACCCCTGATTTATAGGACAAAACCTCCTGCGTCAACCCATATTGTTTCCGTAGCGCCTTTACTTGTTGTGACAATCTGGTTTTTTCAGCCATAACAGATACAATTTTGCCGCAAAGATAGAAAAAATCTTTTATTTTTACATCTTTTCGGGTATAATTTTACATAAAATCATCTATTTTATACCCGATAAGATGTAAAATTGTTCTTTTGACTATAAATTATATCCGTTCGGATATAATTTATCCTATTTGACTCCAGTCAAACGTCTGCGCGAACAATTCCTTGTAATGCTCGCGAAGCATCCTGTTTTCGGGCTTAGCGAGCTTCGGGTCGTCGGCCAAAAGCTTGATGGCGGCTTCGCGGACTTGCGGGATTAATGGGCCGTCTTTTTGAAGGTCACCAATGAGCATTTCGATTTGTCCGGACTGCCGAGTGCCGCCCGTTTCGCCTGGACCACGCAATTCCAAATCGACCTCAGCGATTTCGAAGCCGTCGTTGGTGCTGCACATGGTTTTCATGCGGGTCTTGCCATCGGGGGTGAGCTTGTGGTCGGTGACGAGGATGCAATAGGATTGGTCGGCGCCGCGACCCACCCGACCGCGCAACTGGTGCAGCTGCGACAAACCGAAGCGGTTGGCGTTCTCAATGATCATCACCGTGGCGTTGGGGATGTTCACGCCCACCTCGATGACCGTCGTGGCCACCATGATTTGCGCGTTTTTAGTAATAAAGCGTTGCATCTCGAAGTCCTTGTCCTCGGCAGTCAACCGGCCATGACAGACGCAGAGTTTATACTGCGGTTCGGGGAAGTCGTGCAGCAAAGCCTCATACCCCTCCT
>JAEEGL013676144.1_pt1 | contig 12387 bp, 12 predicted proteins | sample 9134231 | NCBI WGS metagenome assembly JAEEGL01 (sample SAMN16246548, study PRJNA631951) | gut metagenome | biome: gut microbiome; feature: rumen; material: fiber-attached | host: Bos | place: Iran: Karaj | collected 2018-10 | reverse complement strand
CATACACATCGGTGTAGAAGAACAGCAGATACATACAGATCGTATGATACAGCAGATTCCGGGCCAGGACACCTGCAACAAAGCCATTGTGCTGTACCCACGACAGCTTGTAAAAACCTTTTTCTTGATTGTTGTTCATAATTATAAATGATTTGTTAAGAGCTTTCACAACGGATGATAGTATTTAAAACAACGGATTAAGACGGATTACACGGATTACACGGATTAAAATCAGTTAAATCCGTGTAATCCGTCTTAATCCGTTGTTTTTATATTATTCTCGTGTAATTCGTTGGTTTCATATTATTGTTGCGCTTTTAAAAACTCTGCAGCGTATTGCCCCATCACGCGGTATCCCTCGGGGTTCAGGTGTAGCCAGTCCTCGCTGAGTTCCTTCTTCAGCTTCTCACGGTCGGAGGGGTCACGGGTCAGCTCGTCGAAGTCGATGACACCGTCGAACTCCCCACTGGTGCGAATCCATTCGTTCACATCCTGTCGGGCGGCCTCGTGGTAGGGCGAGTACCAGCCGTTGCCCTTGAAGGCAGTGATGGTGGCCCCGTAGACCTTCTTGATGCCGGCCTCGCGGGCTTTCTTGATGAGTGTCTTGTAGGCCTCCTTCAGCTCCTTGGCCGTCTGCTCGGCATGGGGCGACGTGCCGATGTCGTTGGTCCCTTGGAAGATGATGAGACAGTCCACGTTCTTCTGTCCGAGGATGTCGCGGTCGAAACGCTTCAAAGCGGGTTCAGAAAGTCCGCCACGGATGACGCAGTTACCGCCGATGCCCAGGTTCAGTACTCCGCAGTCCAGCTTTGCCGCCATCTGGTCAGGCCAGCGGTTCTGCAGGTTCGTGGTGCTGCCACGTCCGTCGGTGATGCTGTTACCCAGCACGGCGACGGCCTTCACGCTGCCACCGGTGCGGACATTCAGCTGTGCAATGCTATACCAATGATCCACCTTCTCTGCCGTCACGAATTTCTTCTTGGGAGCAACAAGACCCTTAGCGATATAGCTAGTGGTGCGTGACCCACGGTGCGACGTCATGTTCACGGGCACCTCCCCATAGCAGATGGTGACGGCCAGCCGTTGCAGGGGCTTCAGCTTATAGGCGAAGTTGTCGCTCATGGCCGTCTCGCCCGGAGCAATAGTCACCGTCTTCTGCCCTCCGAACTTCAGTTCCTTCACTGTCTTGCGGTCGATGTCGCAGGAGTCGAGGGCATCGGCCACGTAGATGCTCTTTATCTCCACCGGCTCCTTGCTGAACTCGTTCGACAGCTGCAGTTGCAGCTCCTCGCCGCCGATGCTCACCTGTATGACTTCTCTCAGCGTGGTCTCACTGAGGCTCATGTGTGGCATGTCACCCTTCCCCGTCCATTCTGCCGCAGCGGCCCAGGTGCCGGTGAAGTCATTGACCATTGACGATTGACCGTTAACGCCCTGCGCGTTCACGCTCATGGCGGCTGCCAAGGCGGCAGCGCAAAGAATAGTACACTTCTTTATCATATTAGTCATTTTTCCGCAAAAATACTCAAAAACACAATTATTTATAAATCTCCCACGTTTCACTTTCTTCTGTTGCAACGAAACAAGAAGGCTGTGAAACGTGGGAGAAACAAAGAGCAACATCAGCGAAATTGGGCTATAGGTCGACTTTCGGTATGCGGTTCCTCTCTATTACAAAGGAGTCGGGCGGAGGAGCGCTGGACTTTGACCTGATGCCCATAGCCTGCTCCACAGCCTGGCAAAGGGTATCAATATCTTCTCTTCTCACTTCCATGCTTCTAAATAACTAACGGTTATTTGACTGCTTTGCAGTAGTAGGTCACGCTTCCCAGCGTGACATCCGCCATAGAAGTCACGCTGGGAAGCGTGACCTACTACTTGGACGCTGCAAAGGTACGCTTATTTACCGATACAACCATCATTACATGAAGAGAAAAACCTCCGATTGGGCGAAATGGGCTGAAATGGGCTTCCTTCCCTATGACACCACGTGTTGTATTTGGGCGTTCCCAGCATTGTCTTCCAGTAATTTGAGCCTTGTCTTTGCCCGTCAATATATTCATAAAAAATAAGGTGTAATGGTCGAGAGTTATCAGTATTTGCCTTTCTTTGTCTCTGCCTATCAACATGAATTCCTTGTTTTTGCAATCTGGGTGCAAAGATAGTGATTTTCGGGCATAAACCAGCGGAAACTTCGTTTTTTTATGTTTCCGCTGGTTTGACAACGAAAATGAGTTACAATATCTTTGGTGCTTTTCGAGAAAAATACAGGATGCAAAAAAAATAGCAAATACCGACGGGATTTTATCAAATACCGACGGGATTTTAATGAATACCGACGTGATTTTATCAAATACCGACGTGATTTTAACTTTACCCTATACCTCGGTGGAGGACAGCCCGCACCTTCGGCACCTTTTGAGCATTGCAATTTGTGCGGGGATGGCGAGCGGTTGTTTGTTGTTTTCATATCGCTACAAACAAGCTGGCGGAGAGGTAGACACATTCATCAATCCAGACAAATCCCGTAGCGACATCCGTGTGATACTGCCGACAGAGGTATTCTATGGTAAGGGCAAGAAACTCACTGGTTTAGCAACAACCAAAGAATCAGTACAATCCACTATGTACGAGCGAATGACGTACACAGGTTTTGCGGAACCTTCTAGCTAAAGAATGCAAGATGGCTTACACTTTTTGTACTTTAACACGATTATGTTTATTATTAACTTAAAAGAATTATAGATTATGGATGAGCAAGGTTATGTAATGAAGCCTAACAACAACATGGCTCTAGCAATTTTCACAACTATTTGTTGTTGTCTCCCTTTGGGTATCGTAGCAATCATTAAAGCTAATAGTGTTGACTCACTTTACATGGCAAAACAGTATTCTGCTGCAATGATGGCAGCTAATGAAGCCAAGAAATGGAGTATCATTGGTATTGTGAGCAGCCTAGTAATATGGCTGGTTTATATCCTCTTCTTTGGAGGTCTTGCAGCATTAGGTGGATTAACAGCAATGAGAGAATAATTGAAAAGAATTCTAGTTGTCTTGCTAATAACAATAGTGGGTGGGATTATTCTTTACAACTATAATCCTATATATCATTTGTTAATGCCTAAATGCCCTTTTAAGCTTATTACAGGACTCAGTTGTCCCGGATGTGGTATTCAAAGAGCAATTCATGCCATATTACATGGCCATGTTGTTGAAGCAATTCAATACAACTATTATTTTCTCTATTCCGGACCTTATGCAGCACTATTTGTCGTAGAATGGGTACTGCCAGATGGAAATGCTCGTAAAAGACTAAAATCCGTAATCGAAAGTAAAAGTGTTGTAAATTTTTATGTTGTGACATTTATAATGTGGCTCATAATTAGAAATGTATTAAAGATTTAACGTATGGATCAAAATCAGCCTAGTCAATTATTGGCACTATATGGGAATAGACTTCCAATAGAATCAATGGATATGGCACGCAACAAGTTATTGGAAATGGATTACAATATTGCTTCTATTCGGATGGCGCAATTCAAAGATCCAACTATTGCTTTAATTATTTCTGTTATAGTATGGGCTCTCGGTGTTGATAGATTTTATATTGGTGATGTTGGTCTTGGGATCGGTAAGTTGCTAACATGTGGCGGTGCATATATTTGGTGGCTTATTGATTTATTTATGATACAAGATGTGAAGGACGGCGAGGGCCGGCATGCAGACAAGTGGATACTTCACTGGCAGAACGTCGGTCGGCGGATGAGCATCGACGAGACTTCCATGTCACGGGGCGACCTGCACACGTTCCTGACCAACAAGGAGGGCAGGGGCCAGAAGGGGACAATGGCCGCCATGATAGAGGGCACCGACTCGAAAGAAATCATTGAGGTGCTGATGAAGGTGCCGCAGGAAGCGCGTGACCGAGTGGAGGAAATCACGATGGATTTCTCCGACAGCATGCACGCCATTGCCACCGCCTGCTTCCCCAATGCAAGAATCACCATCGACCTGTTCCACCTGATAAGGCTCGCCCTTGGCGACCTACAGGACTATCGCGTCAGCCTCAAGCGTGAGGCCAAGAAGGCAGAGACTGCCGAAGGGAAGGTGCACAAGCAACGTCTGGCCAAGGACGAATCCAAGCGAGAGGCAGAAAAGACCGGCACAGGGGGAAAGAAGCAGGAAAGGGCCAACGCCGCCTACAAGCCGTTTGTCTATGAGGAAACTGGTGACACCCTATGCGAACTGCTTGCCAGGAGCAGGTACCTGCTCAACTATACAAGGGACGAATGGACGCCCAGACAAAAGAAAAGGGCCGGGCTGCTCTTCAGGCTCTATCCGAAGCTCGAGGTAGCCTACAACCTTGTCCACAGGCTCAGGATGATCTTCAAAAACCATAAACTCAACAAGGAAACGGCGAAGCCAAGGCTGGAAGAGTGGTGCAATGACGCAGAACAGTGTGGCGTGGATGAATTCCAGGCGACTGTCGACACCATCCGCGAAAGGGAGGATGAGGTGCTCAACTACTTTGTCAACTTTGAAACAAATGCATCGGCTGAGTCCTTCAATGCCAAGATAAAACACTTCAGAGCACAGCTCAGAGGTATCTCCGATGAAATGTTCTTTCGTTACCGTTTGTGTGAGTTATATGGGTAGTGGTCAGACACAGGGTTCTGCGGGTGGCCCGTAATTAATCCATAATTAACATAATAATTAAGGAAATTACGGAACAATTATGGTAATTACGGTAATTCGTTTCTTTTCTCTTTTTCTTTCAACATGAATGTTCACAAATGTCCGCAAATTTCTCATAAATTAATTACGGATATTACGGTAATTCGTTTCAAACAACAATAATGCCTTTCTATTACAGAGATCTGGTCTTTCAAGAGCGGTAGGGGCTTGAAATAATTACCTTGGTTAAATTATCAACACAGAGGACACTGAGAACACGGAGCAGTGATGATGAAAAGGAGTTTTACGAGAGGTGCCAAGGCACTTCACAGAGGGCTGCGCGACGAAAAAACGCGGCGGTAGCCCTCTGTGAAGAGGCCGAGGGGCGCCAATTCAGGATATCTCGCTCACTCGGTGCCTTGATGCTGCTCCTTATGCTGCTCACCGTCTCGACGGCTACGAAATAGGGGGTGAAAGTGGAAAAACGATACACTTTCATCCGCTTTTTGCAAGTTTAACGGAAGAAACGAACAGAATTACAAAGAAATAGCTTATCTTTGCAGACGAATTCTAATCTAACAGGATTATTATGGCAAGAGAAGACACTGTTCAGAAATGGCTCGACCACGTACACGAGGACATCAGCGCTGCCGAGGACTTGCACAAGACAGGACATCAGCTTTATGTGGCTTTCCTTTGTCACCAAGCCATCGAGAAGGCACTGAAAGCTTAATATATTGCTACTCACGACGACGACCCGCGCTATACCCACAGCCACTCGAAGTTGCTGGATGACTGCGGACTGACCGACAAAATTTCGCCCAAGCACCTGAGGTTCATCGACTTCATGGTGCCAATGTATATCAAGGCTCGCTACCCCGAACAGAAGGTCGCCGCCGCACGGTCGCTAACAAAGGAAATCTGCGAGAACATCATCACGACAACAAAAGAATTGACACAATGGATAGAAGAACGCTTACCAGAGAAGAAGCCCTTGACACCGTGCGACGCTACAAACAAGTGATTCGCCTACGCTACAAGACTGAGCCTAAAGTCATCATGTATGGCTCGTATGCCAAGGGCTATGCCAATCCTGACAGCGATATTGATGTCGCCGTTATTGTTCCCCAGAGCGAAATCACAGACCCGTGGGAGCAGTGGGCAGATATATGTGGCGATGTCCGCAAGGTGAACACTCTCATCGAGCCGGTGCTGATGGAAGACCAGGAAGACTCCATGCTCTACCGCGAAGTAATGCGCACGGGAGTGGCAGTATAATCTCCCCCACAACCATACCCCCATAAACTGGATAATGAACATTAAAAGCAACAATAATATGACAACTGTAAACTTTCGGGGAGCAGTGCTAACCTGCTCCTCATGCTGCTTACCGCCACGACGGCCACGGCGGCTGTCAAGACCGTCACCTACACGTACACGGACTACCGGGGATATAGGGACGCTAACGATAATATTATACAAGAGGCGATCTTCACCGCCACGGGCGATGTCAATGCCACCTATGTCGTGGACATCACAAGACTTATAGGTGGGCAGTCGGTATCCTTCACGCTGGGCGACCTCCATGTCAACTGGGCGTCTAACGAGAATGATTACAGCGCAGGCAATTTCGGCGGTTGGCGTATAGGCGGCCGCACAAAGCTTTACAGCGTTTCCGACCGCTTTCTGGAAATGTGGGTCAGCAAGTCATATTGACGAAGAGTAAAAACGATATGAAACGAGGAGGTAAAAAGGTCGTGATTAAGTGAGAAAAAAACAAAAGATAACAAATAGAAGCAAAACTGAGAAAATGAAAAGAGTGTTTAGGCGCAGGGCAATGACCCTCACATTTCTCCTTGTTACCTGCATGACGGCCAGCGCCGCTGTGGGCGACATTTGGGCGACCAGCTCGTGCGGTAATAATTTGACATGGACGCTGATGGCTAACGGCGAGCGACCGTTCGATAGCCTACGTAAATCGCAATGTGATGGCCTCACCATGACCATCAGCGGCACAGGGGATATGGCGAACACCGCTTTCAACGACGTTATCCAAATGTTGGTATAACGTCGTTTATCACAACTTAAATATTATCCCAACTTTCCATCATGCAGCCCAACGGATAGCGGTATGATCGCAGAAAAAGTTGGGATAACAATTCGAATCATACGAAACAGAAATAGTCTCTGAGGTTCCTCGCATTGGGCTGTTTCCATTTCTTGGGAGTGCCTTCTGAGATTTCCTCATCTAATGTTGCAAGCGCCCTGATTTGCTTCTCTCTCGTAATTTCCTGATAGATCATTGTCGTTTCAAGACTCTCATGGCCAAGCAGTTTACTAATCTCCACGATGTTGATGCCATCTTCGAGCCAGTGGCAAGCCTTTGCGTGTCTCCACTGATGGCTATGCAAGTCGGTAGGCACATCGGGACAGCAGCCACCACACATGCGCCAACGTGGCTACGCCAAAGAACAACTCCGTCCATCGCCGCAATCGCACGGGCGACGTAACCCCTGGTGCGATGCATTGGCCCGGCGCAGCAGCAGGTAAAAGGCAGCTATGAGCGGCACTACGCCCGTTACGCCGTAGAGCACGAAGAACAGCATCGCCTGTATAGATGTCTGACTGAGTATTTCCATTTCTTTATCGCAATTCGAGTGCAAAGGTACATCTTTTTTCCGAAACCGCTTTTTTCTAACACGAATTTCCATAAATTGCCCACGAATTATCCATGAATGACTAATTATATGGGCCATTATTTGGATTGAACATGCCCGACACACAAAGAAACAACAACGGGAGGACTCGCGTCCTCCCGTTGTTGTGCTTTCTACCTTTTCTTTTAGAGTTCTCTGTTGCGGAGAGTCGTAAAGAGCAAGTGCATGTAGGTGTTGAACTGCTTGTCGTTAAGCACCTGCTTCATCTGCTGGGCATCCCTTCTAACAGCCTGATGGATGCCGTGCCTGAGCCGAGGCCCTTTCAATGTGGCTAACGACTGCATCTCGTCGCTGAAACTGCTCTGGATGGCTTCTACTGCGTCCATCTGATCGTCGTCCAAGTCAAGCGCGATGGAGAGACGATACATGCTGCAGTTCATGTCAAACCGTTTGTCACTCTTTGTCTCTGCAAAGGAGAACGTTAATGCCATCATGGCAACCATTGTCAATACAATCTTTTTCATAATCATTAGTTTTTAAAAGTTTGTTATCCTGAATGTTATCCTGATTTCTGATTCTTTGACGCACGTCGTAGAAAAAGGTTTATAACGTTTACATTCTTTAACTACGATAATCCATGAATGTCCAGAATAATCGGAAATTCAAAAAAAGAAAACCCCTGCAATTGGACTTTTGCAGGGGCTTGTTTGTAGTCGGTAAGGGAATCGAACCCTTATGCCAAGATTGAGAATCTTGTATCCTAACCGTTAGATGAACCGACCTTTTAAGTATGCGCTTTACCTATCTATTGGTTTTGCGGGTGCAAAGGTAGTGATAAATCTTGGAATAGCAAGCAAAGCGCACAAACTTTTAACAACTTATAACGATTTAAATGATTGACTTGTCTGCTCTCACCTCATCGAGGCTAATGCCGAGCACGTCGGCAAAGATAGCTTCACGGGCGAAGAGACCATTGGCTGCCTGCTGGATGTAATAGGCATGGGGGTTGTCGTCCACCTCGTAGGCAATCTCGTTCACACGTGGCAGGGGATGCAGGATTTTCATGTTGGGCTTAGCCAGGCGCAACGTGTCGTTGTTCATGATGTAGACGTTCTTCACGCGCTCATACTCCATGAGGTCTGAGAAGCGTTCCTTTTGCACACGGGTCATGTAGACGATGTCGGCATCCTGGATAACCTTCTCGTTGAAAGCCGTATGCTCCTGGTACTTGATGCCGTTCTCCTCGCAGTAGAGCTTGTACTCCTTGGGCATGGCCAGCTCCTTCGGTGCCACGAAGTGAAACGTAGGATTGAAGTGGCGCATGGCCATGAGCAGCGAGTGCACCGTGCGGCCGTACTTCAGGTCGCCCACCATATATATATTAAGGTTGTCGAGCGTTCCTTGCGTCTTATAGATGCTGTAGAGGTCGAGCATGCATTGCGAGGGGTGCTGGTGGGCACCGTCGCCAGCGTTGACGATAGGCACAGGCGACACCTCCGAGGCATACTGAGCGGCTCCCTCGATGTAGTGGCGCATGACGATGACGTCGGCATAGTTGGCCACCATGAGGATAGTGTCCTTCAGCGTCTCGCCCTTCGTGCCGCTGGTCACCTTCGGATCGGCAAAGCCTATCACCCTGGCTCCCAACCGATTGGCGGCCGTCTCAAACGAAAGGCGGGTCCTGGTACTTGGCTCAAAGAACAACGTGGCAACCACCTTACCCTTCAGCAGTTCGCGGTTGGGGTGGCGCTCAAACTCCTGTGCCAGCTCTATCATGTAGAGGATTTTCTCGCGGGTCAACCCAGCGATGGTGACAAAATTGTGTTTCTCCATAACTGGCTGCAAAGGTACACAAAAGTTCCGAAACGCCAAACTTTTCCCCTCCTTTTCTTTCAAATTTCCATAACACCTAAGCTTTTACTACAGCTTAAAACAAAGGAAGAGGCTAAAGAGTCCTGTTTTTTTCAATAAGCCGTTTAATGGCTTCCACGCTGGCACTAGTGGTGAGGCCATCTTCGGGAGTGTTCATACAATAGTCGATGAGGCGGTCGATGGTCGAGACAGCGACATGCAGACGGGTGTCGGCAGAGGCATAATAGATAAGCACCCGACCATCATCATCCTTAATCCAGCCATTGGAGAACGCCACGTTCATCACATCGCCTACATACTCGTCGCACTCCGGAACCAGGAAATAACCGCCTGGCCGGGCGATGACACGGGTGGGGTCGTCGAGGGCAGTCATATACATATATAATACATAGCGCAGACCGTCGGCCGTCATACGAACTCCATGAGCCAAATGCAGCCAGCCTTTAGCAGTCTTCAGCGGATGCGGCCCCTCGCCGTTCTTCACCTCTGTAATGGTGTGATAGTGACGGGCATTGATGATGCACTCTTCCTTCACTTCCGCATGGGTGATGTCGTCTACGAGCGCCCAACCGATGCCGCCACCTGAGCCAGTATCGATGAAGCCATCCTGAGGGCGGGTGTAGAAGGCATACTTCTTAGTGGTGAGAGGTGAGTTGACAAACTCAGGGTGCAGGACGACGTTGCGCTGCTGACTCTTCGCTTTCAGGTCTGGCAGTCGTTCCCAGGTCTTCAGGTCTTTCGTACGGGCAATGCCAGCCGTGGCCGTAGCAGCAGAGAGATTGTCAGGCTGGGAGTCATCGTGACGCTCGGCACAGAACACGCCGTATATCCAGCCATCCTCATGTTGGGTGATGCGCATGTCGTAGATATTCGTGGCGATTCCTCCCGACTTCCCATAAGGAGAGGAGATTTCAGGAGCTTCGGGCATGGTTATGGGTTCCTCCCAGAAGCGAAAGTTGTCAATGCCACTGGGGCTTTCTGCCACTGCGAAGAACGACTTACGGTCTGCACCTTCCACACGGCATACCAAAAGGTAGCGGCCGTCCAGCTTGATGGCTCCCGAGTTAAACACACCGTTCATCATGATGCGCTGCATGAGGAAGGGGTTGTCCACTTCCGAGAAGTCGTATCGCCATTCCAGCGGCGTATGCTCGGCGGTAAGAACCGGGTAGCGGTACTTCTCGTAGATTCCATTCTGTGAGAAGCGAAATGTCCCAAAGCCACTGTCGGCTGTCGTTATAGGTTCGTTCTTGCGTGTCAGCAACGCCTCATGCTGCTGGCGCAACGCCTTTACTTTCAGTTCAAATGTATCCATCGAATGATAATTTGTGGTTAATGTGGAATTTCAGGGGCAAAGATACAAGGATTTGGGAAAGGATAGACACACAATCTTTGCTGATACTGACACTTTGTTAAATAATCTGATTTTTTCATGTTTTCCCCAAAATTAATTGTATCTTTGCCACACGTTAACTATTCATGGACTTCTTTTTTACACGAATTACAACTTTTTTTACACGTATTACTCTGATGAAATTAAGAACTATTATGCTGATGATGGCAGCGGTGCTGCTGATAGGCTGCACACAGAAGAGCGAAGAGAAGGCCAGCGGCTTCGTCGAAAGACAAGGTGCGGGCTTCGTGCTCGACGGTAAGGACTATCGCTATGTGGGCACCAACTTCTGGTACGGAGCCATACTGGGTTCCGAGGGCCAGGGCGGCGACAGGGCCAGGCTGTGCCGCGAACTGGACAGGCTGCACGAACTGGGGCTTGACAACCTCCGCATCCTCGTGGGGAGCGACGGCAAGCGTGGAATAAAGACCAAGGTGGAGCCAACGCTGCAGGAGGCTCCCGGTGTCTATAACGACACCATCCTTGCCGGACTGGACTTCCTGCTGAAGGAGATGGGTGAGCGGGGCATGAAAGCCGTGCTCTACCTGAACAACTCCTGGGAGTGGAGCGGTGGCTACGGCTTCTATCTGGAGCAGGCGGAGGGGAAGCCCATGCCTAGACCCGACGATGTGGGCTACCCCGCCTTCATGCAGGCCATGAGCCAGTATGCCGCCAACGAGAAGGCCCACGAGCTGTTCTATCAGTATGTGCGCGACATCATCAGCCGCACCAACCGTTATACGGGTGTGGCCTACGTGGACGACCCCGCCATCATGTCGTGGCAGATAGGCAACGAGCCGCGTGCCTTCAGCGAAGAAGCCAAGGAGCCTTTCGCCAAATGGCTCAGCAAGGCATCGGCAGTCATCCGCAGCCTCGACAAGCGTCACCTCATCAGCATCGGCTCCGAAGGCATCTGGGGCTGTGAGGAAGATGCCGGTCTCTACGAGCAAATCTGTGCCGACCCCAACATCGACTATATGAACGCCCACGTGTGGCCCCTCAACTGGAGCTGGGTCAGCAAGGACTCACTGCAAGAGAACGTGGAGCGGGCATGTCAGAACACCGCTGACTATATCCGTCGCCATACGGCCATTGCCGAGCGACTGCAGAAGCCGCTGGTCATCGAGGAGTTCGGCTACCCGCGTGACGGCTTTGCTTTCGCTCCAGGTTCGCCCACCACGGGGCGCGACCGCTACTACGACTTCGTGTTCTCCCTCATCAAGAGCGAGCCGATGGTCTATGGCTGCAACTTCTGGGGATGGGGCGGCGAGGCCAATCCTACGCATGAGCAATGGCAGGTGGGTGATGACTACTGCGGCGACCCTGCACAGGAACAGCAGGGACTCAACTCGGTGTTTCTTTGCGACAGCACGACGCTGAAGGTAATCACCAATTCAACTTTCTGACTTAGAAACGCATGCCAAGGAATACACGTTCAGCGATAGAAGCGGCTATTTAAAGCGAACTCATTTCTTAATACTGCCATCATTCTTGTCGCCGTAATGGGATGATGCGTAGTTGCCGTAACTGCCATAGTTGCCATAGCCATATTTGCCGTAGCGGCCGTAGCCATAGCGCCCATATTTGCCGTAACGGCCGTAGCCATAATAATAGCCGTACTTCCTCTTCGACATATCGACGGCGTTGAGTACAATGCAGGCATTGGGAAGTTTGTTTTCCTGGGCCAGTGAGTCGAGCAGGCCGACGTTCGCCTTTGGCGTATAGTCGGCACGGCAGACGAAGCAGCTGACATTGGCATAGCGGGCCAGCTGCAGGGTGTCGGTGACCAGT
>JAEEGL010146087.1_pt1 | contig 12387 bp, 10 predicted proteins | sample 9134231 | NCBI WGS metagenome assembly JAEEGL01 (sample SAMN16246548, study PRJNA631951) | gut metagenome | biome: gut microbiome; feature: rumen; material: fiber-attached | host: Bos | place: Iran: Karaj | collected 2018-10 | reverse complement strand
TGGTTAATAAAAGCAAACCCGCCATCTCTCGCATAGTCCCCATAACTTTTCTCAAAGTGAATATCAAATACCCCCTCCGAGATCTTTGATGCAATGGACATTGCCACCGGCGTTCCATCCCCGGTATAGACCACGGCACCAATAAGTCCTAAGTCTTCCCAATGATTGCAGGCTTCGTAGATCTCATCCCGTTCCACAAATGCCGAATCCACACGCTCTTCCTGGCTGTCAAACCAGCATTCTTCCACTTCCACGATATCTTTGCAAAACTGCTCGTCAAACGCCGTCTGCACCTTAAGCGTACAGTCCGGATATATAGCGGCAAAGTGTTTCACATGGTTGCGTTTCTTCTGATTGTTTCGCCCTGACAGTTCCGACAGATGAGCTGCGGTATAGAGATAATCCGTATTCCCGGGATCCGTCAGTATCTCCAATTCTTTCAGACCAGAAAGTGTCTTCGCCTGCTCCTCCGTCAGATAGATAAACTTCAGATCCTTCTTTTTCTCTGCCCGGTCTTTTAATGCCAACTGTACCGCATGCTCAATATCCCCATCGCCCAGCGGAAATGCCAGGCCATCTCTGCCGGCCAGTCCTCTTCCGCAGTATTTTCGGAACAAGAAGCCATCCTGCTCTGCGATCTTGGTGTTATACTTTTCTCGCAGCAAAAAAAGATTCGCAGCAGCCGCATCGCTGCCACGCATCCCTGCCCGTTCCATATATTCCCGTATCCCCGGGATATCCTCTACCTGAGGTGTTCGCCAGTCCAGCATCTTTTTCCACCAATCACTTTTTTCAGAACCTGACCATCGTCCGATTACGGCAGTCCGCATTAGAAGAATACTTCAACAATAGCAGTCTGTCATCACTTAGTATGTATAATAGCTTATTCCACAGACTTTATCCACTTAAAATTTGTCGCAGGCCATTTCAGATCTTGATATCACTATGGATTCCCTGCATCCCACGGAAGTCTCTGCTATCGTAATCGCGCAGCATTCTCTATTACAAAAAAAGAAACCGGATCATCCGGCTTCCCCTTGTACACCTTTCAAATAGTTTTTCAGTTCTTCAATGTATTCCTCTCCCATCTTGCTTAGGATACTGTTCTTTTTTGTGATATATCCGATCTCCATGATACTGTTGGGGTTTTCTTCATCTTCGTGGAAAGGCACCACCACATAGCCATCCCCGTTCAGATCCCCGGAGATGATGCCGGAACACAGCGTATATCCGTGCAACCCCACCATCAGGTTCAGCATCGTGGACCGGTCATTGACCTGCACCGTCTGCGAATACACCTTTTCACTCAGGATCTCTTCCGCCAGATACACCTCATCCCCTTCCTGTTCAAAGGAAAGACACGGATACGGTTCCAGCTGCTCCATGCTGATGCTCTTCTCTTTTGCCAGCGGATGCTGATCCCAGAGATATACATAAGCCCGGCATTTGATCAGCGGATGAAAGATCACCCCCTGCTCCGTCATCAGCTTCCGCAGCATCTTCTCGTTCCTGGCACTTACATAGAGCACACCGATCTCACTTTTTAAAGATCCCACGTCTGTCAGCACCGTCTTGGTCTGCGTCTCGCGGATGGCAAAATCAAACTGCTTCATATCGTATCGCTTCGCCATTTCCACAAAAGCTTTGACTGCAAAGGAATAGTGCTGGGTGGAGACACCGAATTTGCGCCGGTAATTTCCCTCCCCTTCATACTTCTGCACCAGCATCGTATAATGCCGGTACAGGTTCCGGATATCATTCAAAAACTCCGTTCCCTCCGGTGTCGGGATCACGCCTTTGTGAGTTCGTAAAAAGATGGTGATCCCCATCTCATTTTCCAGTTCCTGGATGGCGCTCGTCAGCGTAGGCTGTACAATGTAGAGTTTTTCGGAAGCCTTGCTCATAGAGCCGCATTCCTCTATCGTAAGGGCATACAATGCCTGCTGTAATGTCATTTTTCGTTCTCCATTATCACTTCGTTCTTCTTTACATCTTCTCGGAAGTAAGCCTCACCTCTGCACGCCCATAGATTTCTTCCGTATCTTTTCCCATTGCGATCCTGATCGTCTCTTTCTCAAACCATGCCTTCACCGGCACCCACACGGGAAATCCGGTATAGGGATCTTCCTCGATCCTCGGTACATATTCTTTTTGTTTTCCATTCTTATCTTTCAAAATGATCCTGTCGCGGACGGTTGCAAAACGGATAATGTTCCCATCATCATCAAATCCCAGCGATCCCTTCTCCGCATGCATCGGATCACGGTGCGGATTGAAAGGATGCAGCGTACCAAATTCCGTATACAGTTCCGTTTGAAACACAGATTCGATGGATACCAGACCACCGTCTTCATTAAATTCCGCTCCCAAGTCCGTTACGATCATTCCGTACTTCGTTGCAAAATTCATTTTATCTTTGTTAAAGATCGTAATGCTTTTTACATAACCGCTGCGGTCAAAATAAACGCACTGCATTTTGCTGCTGACACTGCTGTTCCCCACCGACAGCCGATCCACATCCGCCTCCTCATACTCATCCTCTTCGGTATGATAGGCGCTGATCTTTCCATAGGTTGGAAAAACCCTCTTGATCGTTCCGCATTCATAAAAAGTGATCAACTCCGCATGCAGCTTGCCTACCTGTGTTTCGATTACGGTACGATCCTGCAGGTAGATACTGCGAAGGGCACCGGACGGATAACGGTCCAGTGCCTCGCGATATCTTTTTCTCACATCGGAAGAATCATAACAGGGTACTAAAGTGCCATATGCAGTTTTGATCCGAAACGGGATCATTCCGTGGCTCCTTTATTCGGTTACAACCGGGATCACGGCACCGTTGTAGTTGCCTGCGATCCAGTCCTGCACCTCTTTGGAACGGAGCACTTCTACAAAAGTCTTGATTGCTTCGTTATCCGCATCCTCGGCGCGTACGGCAATGATGTTTGCATACGGACTGTCCGCCTTCTCCTGGAACAGGAAGTTGGCGCTAATGCCGGATTCCAGATACTTGTTGGTATTGGTGATGAAGAAATCATAGTCCGCTCTGGTCGGGATGATCTGCGCGGAATCCAGTTCTACGATCTCGATCGGCTTCGTGTATTCTTCAATATCCGATACCGTTGCGGAAAGCACCTTGGTAGTCTCTTCGTTCAGTTTGATAAATCCGTTTGCCTCCAGGATCAGCAGCGCTCTGTACTCATTGGTACCGTCGTTCGGGATCGCTACTACAGCCTCTGCCGGCAGTTCGTCCACAGATGCATACTTCTCGGAATATGCCGTGATCGGTTCTACATGGATATCCCCGGCATTCACCAGATCCCAGCCGTTTACTGCATTCTGGTCTGCCAGATACGGCCAATGCTGGAAGAAGTTGAAATCGATCTCACCGGCAACCAGTTTCTCATTTGTCGTCGCATCTGCAGCGGTAGCCACCAGTTCTACCTTAATCCCTTTTTCTTCCAGAAGCGGTGCTGCATATTCAATGATCTCGGAATGCGGTGTCAGATCCGTAATACCTTTCAGTACCACCAGTTCGTTAGCATCGGCAGCATGCGTCTCCGTCTCTTCCGCTGCCTGTACCACGGTCGGAATGCTTTCCTCTGCACCGCATCCTGCCAATAATGCTCCCGAAAGCGCTACGATTCCTGATATGGTTGCTGCTGCTCCTGCTTTAAAAATAGATAATCTTTTCATAGTATTGCCTCCTTTTTGACAACGATCGTTTTTTCTTCTCTCTTATTTTCAATATTCTGTTGTGTGTTTTTATTTTTGTTTACTCTGTGCGCTTTGATTCTGCCGTCTGCGGTTGCCAGCAGGCATCGTTTCTTCAGGATCCGGTTAGATATGAATGATCCCGCCCACTGTGTACCCTGTACCAAAAGTACCAGAATATAAATGCAGGCGAACAGCACTTCATGCTGAAATCGCTGGTAACCGAATCGTACTGCGATGTCTCCGATCCCACCTGCCCCGAACATTCCTGCCAGTGCCGTCATGGAGATCACTCCGATCACCGCTACGGTAAAACCTCTCAATAATGATGGTAAGGTTTCCGGAAGCAGAATCCTGGTGATGATCTGAAAATTTGTACTTCCTAAAGACCTGGCTGCTTCGATCTTGCCTTTGCCGATCTCTAAGAGACTGGATTCCACAATCCTGGCATACATCGGGATACAGCTTGCTGCGATCGCGATGATGCAAGCATTGGTACCGTAGGACTTTCCAAAAATGGCTCTGGCTACCGGGATCATAATGATGATCATCACCATCTGCGGCAGCGACCGTAATATATTGATCAGTCCGCCCAATACAGTATAGGCACCGCGAGCCGGAAACAATCCGTCCGGACACATTATCGTGAGGACAATCCCACCCACCAGCCCGAACACTAACATGATCAACGACGAAACAATGGTCATATAAAGGGTGTCTCCTATGGCTCCGATCAGTCCGCTCCAGACTTTTGCGGAGAAGGAGGCCTTTATCACTTCCCATAAGGGAGTATCCAACAAACTCATTTTTCCTTTCTCCTTTCTGTTCTGTTTTCTATTTCAGATTGATCAGATTCCTTCCCCGTCCGTGAAGTTCTCTGCTCTTCTGAACTCTTTTGATACTTTGGCGAACAACTCGCCGGTCTTGCTCTGCGGGTTGCGGAAGATATCTGCTACCGCACCGCTTTCCGTGATCTGTCCGTTCTCCAGTACTGCCATCTTGTCGCAGCTGTAACGGATCGCATCCAGTTCATGGGTGATCATCAGGATCGTTATACCAAGTCTGTCATTGATGTCCTTCAGCAGATCCAGGATGTTTAATGTAGTCTGCGGATCCAGCGCTGAAGTAGCTTCATCACTAAGAAGCACATCCGGTTGACCGATCAGTGTTCTGGCGATACCGACTCTCTGTTTCTGCCCACCGGATAAGCCTCCGGGATAGGCTTTTAACTTATCTGCCAGCCCCACCAGTTCTGCCGTTTCCTGCACCCGTTTTTTGATCTCGGCTTTTTTGACACCTTCGATCTCCAGCGGATAGGCGATATTCTTTTCTACGGTCATCGCTTCAAACAGGTTGAAATTCTGAAAGATCATACCGACTTTCCGACGTTCCTGCCGAAGTTCTTTTCCCTTCAGTTTCACCACATCCACACCATCCACCAGGATCTCTCCGGCATCCGGCGTTTCCAGACGGTTGATACATCTGGCCAGTGTCGATTTGCCGGCCCCGGAAAAACCGATGATGCCGTAGATCTCACCTTTATCCACCGACAGATTTACATTTCGCAATACCTGCAGTTCCCGTCCGCTGACGTTAAATGCTTTGCTTACATTTCTGATATCCAAATATCCGCTCACTAGTTTCTCACCTCTTATCTAAGGCGGGCTTTCTTTATCCGTGGCTGAAGTTTTCCACCACTTCTGCATCGTAATCTTTATACAACTCCGTATGCAGATCCTTGCCGCTTCCCGGGATACCGATGGCGTCTGCCCTGCAGTGTTTGCAGTGGCGGAACACTTCCAGATATTTTCCGGCTTCTGCTCTCACCCGCTCCAGCATCTCACAATCCGGTGCCGGAACATCCGCCATCTGGTTCTGCGGGATCAGCGGTAAGATATTTAATAGCGAAGCGCCCAGCTCATGCATCTTTCTTGCCACTTCCGGGATATGATGATCGTTGATCCCCGGTACCAGTACCGAATTGATCTTTACCACCAGTCCCAGTTCTGCCGCCCTTTTGATTCCTTCCAGCTGATGCGCGATCAGCAGTTTTGCCGCTTCCACACCGGTATGTGCCACATTGTTCTCATCGATCACAAAGTCATTGATCTTTGCTTCGATCTCCGGATCGATCGCGTTGACTGTCACCGTTACCGTATCGATCCCCAGCGCCGCCATCCGTTCTACTTTCCCCGGCAGCCCATAACCGTTGGTTGATAAGCAGCACACCATCTCGGGATATTCTTTCTTGACGAGTTCAAACGTATCCAACGCATTATCCGTTGCCAGAGTATCGCCGGGGCCGGCAATACCGACCACTGCCAGTTCCGGACAAAGCTCTTTGGCTTTCCGGATGATCTCTAAACTTTCCTCCGGCTTTAATACCAGGGACGAAACCCCGGGCCGGATGACCGATTTATCGATCTTTCTGGTACAGAATTTGCAACCGATATTACATTTGGGACTTACGGGAAGATGGATACGACCGCGCGACATATGCGCCTGAAAATTCATACAGGGATGTTTCTTGGAAAGATGTTTAAAGTTCGAAAGACTGTCGGAAGTGATGGTCTTTATTCGTTCTTTTTCTTTTTCCAGAAATCTGGGATCCACAATGGATACCCTTGATTTCAACACCGCCCGCAGGATCTGCAGCACACTCTGTTCCATTTCGATCGGTTCGATATCGTACTTCAGCAGTACTTCTCTTGCCCCTCCGCCGATACACTCCGCAAACACCACATTACAGTCTGCGATCGTCTCGACGACTTGCTGCATTCGATCGTTGTGGTGCTGATGTTCGAGACAGGCTCTGTCCACCAGCCGGATATCTACTTTTTCATATTCTTTTGCTTCCGTGTCCACTTCGTATATATCGAAGCGTTCCGCTGCACCAAAATGCCGGTCTACCAGGAAGCCCATACTTGTTGCGAATGCAGCTCGTAGTTTCATGTTTTTGCTCCTGTAATTTTCAATATTGCCTTTGTTTTCGTTTCCTATGCTTACACCTCATCCGGCGCTAGCGCGCCACCTTCCCCTCAAGGGGAAGGCAAGAAGGATATCGCTTCTTTTTAACCTGCAATACGAATTGCTTTGTTCTCTTCGCTTGCGGTCTCTTTCAGATCATCAAACAGACCATACTCGGTCAGGATCTCTTCCAGTCTCTCCTGGGTCATCGGCTTGGGGATCACAAACATCTGATTGTCCTCGATGGCCTGCGCCAGGTTTCTGTATTCCTGTGCCTGCGGATGTTCCGGATTGTGATCGATCACGGTCTTCTTCTGGATCTCCGCACGCTGTACCTCATTATCACGCGGTACAAAGTAGATCAGCTGGCTGCCCAGTTCTTTTGCAAATGCTTCCAGCAGGTCGCGTTCACGGTCTACCTTACGGGAGTTGCAGATGATACCACCCAGGCGTACACCACCCTTTACCGCATACTTCTGAATACCCTTGCAGATATTGTTGGCTGCATACAGAGCCATCATCTCACCGGAAGCAACGATGTAGATCTCCTGTGCCTTGCCTTCGCGGATGGGCATTGCGAAACCACCGCAAACCACATCGCCGAGTACATCATAGAATACATAGTCCAGCTCATCGGTATATGCACCCAGGTCTTCCAGCATACCGATGGATGTGATGATACCGCGTCCTGCGCATCCTACACCCGGTTCCGGACCGCCGGACTCCACACATCTGGTACCGCCGAAGCCTTCCTTTACGATATAGCTCAGATCATCGATCTCACCTTCTTCACGAAGGGTATCCAGTACCGTCTTCTGTGCCAGACCGTTCAGCAAAAGTCTGGTGGAATCTGCCTTCGGATCACAGCCGACTACCATGACTTTCTTTCCCAGTTCCGTTAAACCTGCGGTCAAGTTCTGTGTTGTTGTGGATTTTCCGATACCGCCTTTTCCGTAAATCGCTACCTGTCTCATTTTCTTTTTCTCCTCCCGATATTTATGATTATTTAATGATTTTTTTCCTGCTTAAACTGCCTGTTATAAATGTCCGGAAACCTTGCAGTTCCTAATCGTTACTTATTTATCGATAGGTTGCCAGCACTCTGTCGTAGATATCTTCGATGGTCCGCAGCCCGCCTTCGTATCCGGTATAACCACAGTTCATGATCAGCCGGTACTGAACCGGAACAGATACGATCAAAAGATCCGCTTTCAGCTTGCTTGCCAGTCCTTTCTCCCAGGCACTGCCCAGCAGCAGGATCCGCTTGTCCGGATAGTTCTTTGCATCCTCTTCGATCACTTCCTGAGCACGACCTGCATCCGGATCGAACCGCACATCGATATCTCTCTGTCTACCCAGATTGGAGATATCCTCGTACTCTTTCTTCACTGCCTCCTGAAACTTCTCCGGAATATCATCCACGATATTCTGTGTTCCCGGAATGATCCCCAGTTCGTTCAGTAAAAACTTGGAAAATCCGATGGAGGTGGAAGCATCGGCCACTGTGTAAACCCTTCTCGGTATGCCGTAGCGGAACTCCAGCATAAAGCTTGCCATTTTGTCAATGTGCGCGTAATACTTCCCTTCTTCTTTTTTGATATATCTCTCCGACTGCTCCGGATCCAGTCCTGCAAACTCCGCAACCTGCCGTAAAAACCGGCTGGTCTCTACCGCTCCTACCGGCAGATACGGGAACTGGATGTACGGTGTTCCGTATAAGCGTTTCAAATGCTTTACTGTGTTCAAACCTACCCAGGGACCTACCAGAATGTTGAACTCTGCTTTCGGGATCGTCAGCCACTCTTTAACACCTTCGGATTCTTCTCCAAACAAGATGTTGACTTTCAACCCGATTCCTTCAAGGATGCGCTTCAGGCCTTCCAGATTGCCGTTCCAGAACGGATCCTGGTATGGTACGGAAGCAAAGACATTTACCAACCCTTTTTCTACTTCCTTATCTTCCGCAAACTTGTCAACATACTGGTCGACGATGGCATTGATCAGCCGCTCGTGTGCTACATAGTTGTTGCTCTTAAATCCGCCGGCTTCCAGATAAACGATCGGCTTGTCTTCTTCCTGAAACTCTCCGACGATCGCTCCGATATCATCTCCGGTAATGGCTGCCGTACACCCGGTGATCACTACATACAGATCTCCGTCGATCACCTTAAAGGAGTTTTCGATCACGCTCCGCAGTTTCTTTTCTCCGCCGAAGACTACATCCTGTTCTTCCGCATTGGTACACGGTGCCGTGGATCCGCCCGCATATCCTTCGCCCTGTGCGATCAGCTGTCCTATCTTTCCGCCGCAGCCCGGTCCGGAATGCAGGATCGGTACACCTCTTTTTATCGCTACCACGCTCTCGTAAGCACCGAGCGCGCAGGTAAATCTTGGTTGTTCTATTGTCGATGACACTGTCTTCTCCTCCCTGTCTGTATAAAACTATAGATCTGCGATCGGTCTGCCGCTGGTACATTTGCCGGAACCGCCGCTCTGGAAATACCCCGGTTCCTGATCCAGCCACCACTGTGTATACGGCTTGCTGGCGTGCTCGGAATAGTTCTTGATAAACTCTATGGAATCCAGCGCCTCATCGATCCTTCTCGCGTAGTTGAGTGCGCCCTTGTATCCGATTCCAAACTGTTCATCACCGATCAGCAGTGTGGGGATTCCGAGTTTTGCGCCCCACAGTGTCATTCCGCCGTGTCTTGCCAGGATCAGATCCGGACGGATGCGGTATAACGCATTGACCAACTCGAAGGACTGCTTGTTACATACCTGATAATTCTTGACATCTCCGTAGGTCTGTACCGCATGCTGCAACACATCCATTTCCGGATGATCGCTGTCATATACCGGATCGTGATGGAATACGCTGGCACCCTGCACTTCAAATCCCAGCTCTCTAAGCAGATGGATCAGTGCCTGACCGTGTGCCGCGCCGGCCATCACATATGCTGTTTTTCCTTTAAATCTTTCCTTCAGCTCTTCGATCTTCGGTACGATATCGCGGTGACCTTCCGCAATGATCTCTTCCGCTACTTCCGGTTTGCCGAGCACCTCACCGAGTGCTCTTAACCAGCGGTCGGTACCTTCCACACCGTATGCCGGCGGTACCGTGATCTCCGGTACCCCGTAGAGCTGGCTCAGACCGGCACCCATATAGGTGGAAAGCGACGGACAGATGTGGATAGTTGCTGCCGCTTCCGAACACTCCTGCAGCTGCTCGATCGTGGAGAAAGGCATCAGGTATCTGGTCTCATAGCCGAATCTCTTTACGATCTCGTCGAAAACATGGGAGCCCCAGAAGTTTACGACATTCACATAATTCCCTTTCTTCTTGGGCGGCTTTACGATATTTCGCAGCACCGTGTGGTAAGCTGCATCAAAGCCTGTGGTCCATACCTTGGAGCGGAAACCGTCGCAGGTACAGGTGGCAACCGGGATCCCCAGTTTTTCCGTCAGCTTGTGCGCCGCGCCTTCGATATCCTCACCAATGATACCCGATGCACAGGAAGTGGTGATAAAGATCGCCTTGGGATGTACCCTCTCGTATGCTTTTTCCACCGTCTCTTCCAGTTTTTTGATGGCACCGAATACGGTATCTTTTTCCTGAATATTGGTGGAGAAGTATCTTCCGTTGCGCTCCGGCAGATTTCTGTTTTCCTGCTCAATGCGGTATACAAAATTGAATCCGCAAAAGTCGCCCGCACATCCTACCGGTGCATGATTGACGATCGCTACATCCTCGATCATCGACAGCTGGCAGAGTGCCTGTCCCGCATTACAACCGAGACACTGGGAAAATCTTCTCTTACTGTCCTTTAACTGTTTGCTGTGGGATTTTTCCACCAGCTCTTCCGCCGTTCCGGAATAAGCATTGATGGTTCCCAGTCGTTTTTCTCTGATCAACACTGCAGGTTCATCTATGTTGATTGTCGGCATTTTTTCTTCCTCCAAAATCTACGAAATAATTTCGTTTTCCATTTGCGTAACAACTGAAATTCACTTTAACATCCGCTTCACATAATGTAAAATTGTCGGATTCTATCGGCAGCTATCATTTTTTTTAATATTTCTGATAACTTGACATTTAAATAGCGTTTCACTTGTGAAACGCTTGCGCCGAGCGCAGTTGCGTCAGCAACATATTCCCTATGCGCGAGTGCGCATCCCCCGGAGGGATTTTACTATAAGAAATTGCATTGCAATTTCTTATAAGTAAAATACAGCCATGCAAAGGCCGCATTATAGGATCCGTATATTGCCGAAATCTATATCACATACAGATCCCAGCCTTCGGATACACCATTGCGGCACTGCGAAACAAAGTCGGAAAGCGACATTCGGTCCGTATAGTCTTTCAGATTACTGTTGATCTCCTGCCAGAAAAATCCATTGATCACAGAGCGCAGATTTCCCTCACTCTCATCCTTCTCCATTTCCGCCAGAAGTGTGTTATCCAATGCATTGAGAACATCCGTCAGTTTCACCTGGTCCGGCTTGCAGGAAAGGACATATCCTCCGCGGAGTCCTTTCTGAGCCGTAATGAACCCCGCCTGCCGCAGCGGCAACAGGATATGTTCCAGATATTTATGAGAGATATTCTGCCGTTTGGCGATATCGGGCGCGGATACACTCTGTCCGTTTTCGCAATGGATCACGATATCCGCAAGCGCGATCAGTCCGTACTCTACTCTGGTCGATACTCTCATTGTCTGCTCCTTCCTAAATAAAACTTAATTCAATAACACCTAATATAATAAAACTTTTATCCGATAAAATTCTTAATCAAACAGACCTTTGCTCAGATAACGGTCTCCGCGATCCGGGAAGATGGTCACGATGTTGCCGTGGTCAATTTCCTTCGCCAGTTTGAGTGCCGCTGCCAGCGCTGCTCCGGAAGAGGATCCTGCCAGGATACCTTCCTTCTTTGCCAGCAGTCTGGATGTTTCAAAAGCTTCCGTATCAGATACCTTGATCACCTGATCCACCAGTGTGATGTCCATGGTATCCGCGATAAAATCATTTCCGATACCTTCGATATCATAATCCGCATGCTCGCCGCCACCGATAATGGAACCGATGGGATCAGCCAATACACCGCGGATCTGCGGGTTCTGTTCCTTCAGATACTTTACGATGCCGCTGAAGGTACCACCGCTGCCGGCACCTGCTACAAAGTAGTCCACCTGTCCGTCCAGCTGCCGGTAGATCTCCGGTCCCGTAGTCTCATAATGCGCTCTCGGGTTGGCCGGATTCTGAAACTGCTTTAAAGAGATCGCACCGGGTATCGTTGCAATGATGCGGTCTGCCTCACGATCCGCTCCCAGCATCCCGTCTTCTCTCGGGGTATGCACAATCTCCGCCCCCAATGCCTTCATCACCTTCTGCTTTTCGATCGAGAACTTTTCCGGTACGGCAAAGATCACACGATAGCCCTGATTGAGTGCTGCGATAGCGATACCGATGCCGGTGTTTCCTGCGGTCGCGTCCACAATGGTACCGCCTTCTTTTAAAATACCTCTTTCCTTTGCATCATCGATCATATACATTCCGACACGATCCTTCACGCTGCCGGCCGGATTCATCAGTTCCAGTTTTGCAAATACATTGACTCCTTCTTTGACGCCCAGATGCGTCAGCTGCATGACCGGTGTGTTGCCGATCATTTCCCGGATATTACGATATACTTCCATGGTCTTC
>JAEEGL010061369.1_pt1 | contig 12387 bp, 10 predicted proteins | sample 9134231 | NCBI WGS metagenome assembly JAEEGL01 (sample SAMN16246548, study PRJNA631951) | gut metagenome | biome: gut microbiome; feature: rumen; material: fiber-attached | host: Bos | place: Iran: Karaj | collected 2018-10 | reverse complement strand
TAGTCGTTCATACTCGACCATATTCTCTTTTATAAGTTTGATTCCATTCCTATTTTCTACATAAAATACATTGCAGTCTTTATTCAACTTCAAAATATCAATATAGCCTAAAGATAAAGGTCTATCTAAGAAAACTACATTTTTGTATTGAGATAGATCTGCCGTTTCATCAATATCAAAATAGATTGCATTGTTTGGACATGGAGACTCAATGAAATATGAGTTCTTAACAATCTTCTTATCGCACGCTTTTACAAAGCCATCAAATGTTTCCTTTGCATAGCAAAGATATGCTGTTGTATAGTCATTCCCCTTGATTAAATTCAATGCACCATCTAGATCAATCTTTGCTGGATGGAATATGCTCTTATCTGGATATAGCGCTGTTGTTACATAGTTTGTAATTAATGAGTTATCAAAAGACACGCACTTTATATCCATCAATATTGCTTGAGCTGTTTCAAAATTGTTATATCTATTTACGCTTAGATTGAAGATTACTTTCTTTTCTACTTGGCTGTTTAAAATATCTAACTTATCTATTAGATAAAAACCTACCATTTGGAACTTTCCTTTCTTGAATTGAATATGAGGTGATGCAGGATTAATTGGCTTGAATCCAATGTTACCAATTGTTGCTGCAAACAATGGCTTTTGATTTCCTTGGCCAAATGGTTCTAACATCTCTAGTTCTTTAGCAACTTTTAAATAATCTTTCACTTCAGACGAATCGAAATATGATTCATCAGATTGAAGTAATACTTCATTTGAATAGTTCTCTTTGAAATATTTATTCAACTCAATTTTGAATTGTTCTAAGTTTTCTTTCTCTAAAGATAGGCCGCAAGCCTGTGAATGACCGCCAAATCCGGCTAATAAGCCACTTGACGCCTTTACACATTCAAATATATTAACTGATTCAATTGAACGTCCTGAGCCCTTTAAAATGCCATCTTTACCTTCTGTTAGAAGTATTGCTGGTCTATGGTAGTCTTTACATAGCTTTGCAGCTACAATTCCTAGTATTCCTTCATCCCAGCCCTTCTTTGCTACTACGATTAATGGGTATTTATCAAAATCGTAAGATTGCATTTGTTCAACAGCTTCATCTGAAATCTTCTTTGTTAAAGCTTGTCTTTCTGTATGGCACTCTGTTATTTCTTCAATTAGGTTATTTAATAAGAAATAATCTTGCTCGATAAATAAATTCACAAGTGAATTTGCATTAGAGATTCTTCCTACTGCATTTAGTCTTGGAGCTAATTTGAATCCAATATCCGTAGCAGTTAAATTCTCTTTTGCAAAAGATTTAATTAATAGCTCTAGTCCTTTTCTTGGATTTGAGTTAATAGACATCAAACCATAAGATACAATTGCTCTATTATCCTTTGTTAAAGATACCATATCTGCAACTGTAGCTATTGTGGCAATATCATAATATTTTAGTGATTCTTCAAAAGAAGATAATGCCTCAATTAATCTCAATACAACGCCCGCACCACATAGGTGTTCAAACGCATCTTTATGTGAGTTAATATGAGGATTAAAGAATTTACAATTTGGAAGTTCATCTTGAGGTTCATGGTGATCTGTAACAACTACATCTGCACCGATACCTTCAATGATAAAGTCAACTTCGTTGACATTTGTAATACCGCAGTCAACCGTGATATATAAATCTGGGTCAAATTCTTCTGCGATTTGTTCAATAGTTTCTTCGCTCATTCCATAGCCGTTTTCTTTTCTATCTGGGATAAAGTATTGAACATCAACACCTCTATCCTCTAAGAACTTCTTTAGCATGGCTGTTGAGCAAACGCCATCTGCATCGTAGTCTCCGTAGATTACTACTCTTTCTTTATTATCAATAGCTTGTTGGATTCTTTCTTTAACATCCATCAATCCATCGTAATCTTCTAACTTTGTTAACTTATCTAAAGATGGATTTAAAAACTCTTTGCATTCTTCAACGGAATTCAAACCAAGGCCAAGTAGACACTTGGCAGTTATTGACTCAACTTTTAGTTCATTTACTATTTGATTTAATAACTCTTGATTGTATTCCATAATAATTAAATTAGGGCTGCTATTCACAGCCCTTAATTTTTAGTTTTTAGCACCTACATACTTAGGCTTTGGATTGTTTTTATCATCCTTCACCATTTTAGCGTTTTGCTTTCTCTTTTCCCATGCTTCACTCATAACGTAGTATAGAGATGGAGAAATAAACATAGATGAATAGAAACCTGCGATTAAACCGAAGATAACTGGTAGAGCGAATTCGTTAACAGTTGCTGATCCGAAGATTGCGAAGATTGCAATTGGAACCATTGTTGTTAATGTAGAGTTAATAGATCTTAATAATGTTTGCTTTACAGAATTATCAAGAACCATAGCCTTATCGAATTTAGCGCTTAGCTTCTTCTCGTTCTTCATATTTTCTCTTACTCTATCGAAGATAACGATTGTGTTGTTGATTGAGTAAGATACGATTGTGATAATAGCAGCAACGAATGCACTGTTAACTTGGATATGACAAATAATTGTCATAGCGATTAAGATTGCAACGTCGTGGATTAATGCTATAACAGCAGCTAGACCAGACCAGATCTCAAATCTGATGATGATATATACTAGGATGATAGCAAGTGATACTGCTAAACAGATTAATGCCTTTTCAATTAATTCAGCAGAAGCTGTAGCACCGATGTTTTCATATGTAATCATTGATTCAATTTCATCATAATCAACATCTGCAAGCTTAGCTTGAAGCGCATCAGCAATAGCTGTCTTAATTACAGTATTTCTATGTGTAGATAATGTGTTATCTTTATCGTATGTCTTAGAAACGTTATCATACTTCAAAACGATTGCGTATTCTTCACCAGAACCTGAAGTTTGTGTATATGTTACCTTTGCTTTAGCAATTGATGCTGTAACATCTGGTAACTTCTTTCCAAATTCAGCTTCGTATTCATCAGATACAGCGTAAGCTGCAACCTTTTCTGCACAACCATCTGATTCGATAGCATCTTTAACTAGATCAACATATTCAGAATATGTGTCTTTTGTTAATACTGAATCACCAAGTGTAACTGTAACTACAGAACCACCAGCGAAGTCAATACCAATATTCATACCCTTGTTAGCATCTTTATAAACGCCAGCAAAGATTCCGAACATAATGCCTGCAAGAACAATAATTACAAGTGGAGCAATAATCCAATATTTACCGTTCTTAGCGATTGGGAATTTAATTAAGCTTTCTACTCTAAATTTCTTCATATACTAAACTCCCTCCTTTTCGTCATTTTCTTCAACTTCAACTCTAGCAACGTTCTCGTCTCTATATAGATTATATAGAGCTGCATTCTCTTCTCTTGTGAATGCCATGATACAAGCTGTTGTTAATCTTGTCATTAAAAGTGATGAAATCAAAGAAATAATAATACCGATTAGCAATGTAATACCGAAACTCTTTAGAGCTGATGTACCTAAGATAATAAGTACTACAGCACCGATGATTGTTGTGATATTACCGTCGATGATAGCACCAAGAGATCTTCTGAAACCTGTTGATGTTGCTGTTCTGATTGTCTTTCCTCTTTCGTATTCTTCCTTGATACGTTCGAAAATGATAACGTTTGCGTCAACTGCCATACCGATAGCTAGTAGGACACCTGCGATACCAGATAATGTTAATTGTACCCATGGGAATACTGCTAAGAAGAATAGGAATGTTAATGTGTACCACCATAGAGCGATACTTGCACCAACACCTAGTAATCTATATAGGACACATAGATAAGCCATGATTAGGATAATACCAGCAATACCAGCGATAACACCGGCTTTGATAGCATTTACACCTAATGTAGCTGAAATTGTGCTACATTGAGACATCTTTAATCTTAATGGGAATGAACCAGCTGTAATCTTTACGGCTAATGCATAAGCATCATCATATGTATAATTACCAGAAATAGAACATCTACCTGTTGTGATAGCTTCGTTAACTGTTGGAGCAATAACTAAAGAATCATTGATATAGATAGCTAATTGCTTACTTGTTAAAGCTGTTGTTGCTGTTGAGAACTTCTTAGCACCATCTGCTGTGAATTCCAAAGCTACAACGTATGTGCTGTTTTCTGAATCGTATTGAACGCCAGCCTTAGCTACGTCGTTACCTGTTAACTTGCTAGATAATTTAACTGAACCAGTAGAATCGTTTAAAGATAAATCGTTTGTACCATCAACATATTCCTTGAATTCAAGGTCTGCTGGATCACCGATTAATTCGAAAACCTTTTCTGGATCATCAACGTCTGGGATTTCTACACGAATTGTTTCCCCACTAACTGATACTTGAGCTTCTGTATATCCCTTACCAAATAGTAAAGATTCCAAAGCTGCTCTTGTTCCTTCGATGGCTTCTGAAATAGTTCCATCCTCTTTCATTTGTTTGTAAGAGTCAGAATCTTGGTCAATGTCGTAAACGGCATATACACCACCGCTAAGGTCAAGGCCTAAACTAATTTTCTTAGGGAAAGCGTTGTAGTTGTATTTTCCTAATTGACCATCAGTCAAAGAAACAAATGCAAATACTGTTCCTAAAATTAGTAGTATACCTAGGATAGACAAAATCGTTATTGATTTGTACTTTTTCACCTTTTTTTGCCTCCAAATTTCACTAAACTAAAATATTATAATAATATAATTATATTTATAGACTTTATCAAAGTCAATAATATTATTTTTAATTATTCTTGCGCTGCGCCTTCAATGGCTTTTATAGCCAAAGATAAGTCCATTCTCTTTCTTTCCAAAGCACATGTAATTTCGTATGGTGTTTGCATAGAACCAGCATAATTAATGTTGTTTGCTGTGCATCCGCCAGAGCAATAATACTTTGCTGGACATTTATCGCAAGCAGGCTTCTTTGTTACTATGTTTTGAGCAAATTTCTTAGAAATTTCCATATTAATTTCTTTATCGAAAACATTGCCCATATAGTAATCCTTATTCTCTGCAAATTGATGACATGGGAAAATATCTCCAGTTGGAGTTACTGCCAAGTATTCGCATCCTGCGCCACATCCTGTTAATCTCTTAACTACGCATGGACCAGATTCGATATCTATCATGTAATGGAAGAAGTTAAACCATTTGTCTGTTTTTCTTCTATCAATATACACTTCAGCTAGATGTTCGTATTCTTTAAGAATAGTTGGTAACATTTCCTTAGTGATCTTTAGATCAGGAATATCTGTAACTACTGGCTCCATTGAGATTTGGTCAAAGCCAGCATCGTTCAAAAATTCTACGTCTTTGCAGAAATCTAAATTTTTTGCTGTATATGTACCACGTACATAATACGTCTTGTTTCCACGAGCTTTTTTCATTTTTAGCGCGTTATTTAAAATAACATCAAATGCGCTCTTTCCAGATACTGTCTTTCTAACAGCATCGTTGATATCTTTTCTTCCGTCGATAGATAGAACTACGTTGTTCATTTCTTTGTTCAACCACTCTATCTTGTCGTCAGATAATAGAATGCAGTTTGTTGTCATTGTAAATGAGAACTTCTTATTGACTGTCTTTTCAATAGATCTTGCGTATTCAACAATTTGCTTTACGACATCGAAGTTCATCAATGGTTCGCCACCAAAGAAGTCTACTTCTAGGTTATGTCTCTTGCCTGAATGTTGAACTAAAAAGTCAATAGCGTTCTTACCAACTTCAAAAGACATATGTGCTCTTGATCTTGTGTGGTAAGTTCCCTCATCTGCAAAACAATATCTACACTTCAAATTGCAATCATGGCAGATATGAAGGCATAATGCCTTAATCTCTCCAATCTTTTTGCAATCTTGCGTGCATGTGCATGGAGAATCTAAGACGCCCTCTTTTACAAGTTCGTCTAGTTCTTCGTTAATCTCTTTTACTTCTTTTTCATCAATGGATTTTAATGCTTTTAATTGATCTTCGTCTAAATCGTGTTCAAATCTATCTTTAGCAATTAAAAAAGTGACAAAATCTACATTATGTAAACTGCCACTTTCGCTATCCCACATGAAATAATAAGCTCTATTGTGGTAAGTAAAGCTAAAACTATGGGTCATTATTCAAAAAATAAAATACTAGATTAAAGGCTTTTTAACTGTATTTGGCTTTTCACCCTTGTGTTCACAAGATTGATTTCCAACTGTGCAAGATGTTTTGCAAGCTGATTGACAAGATGATTGGCATTCGCCACATCCGATGTTTCCTTCTTTTCTCATTCCGTTCTTAACGATTGAATAAATGTGTTTCATATAAAACCTCCGAATTTTTCAACATATTTATAATAATATATTTTTAAATATTATTCAAGGACATTTCAGTTATTAGATTTTACTTTAAAACAAAATACTCACTTTCTATATAATCGTAAGTAAAGTTATATGTATCGCCAAACCAAACGATTTTTTTTACCTTAAAATCCTCTGTTACAACTCTATGTCTTTGCGAACTATCAAAATTAAATCTCATATCACAATTGCCTTTAAACAAAACTGCATAACAAGTATTAGCACAGCCACGTCCAGGCGCAGACATTACACCGGTAAGTCTACTTACGATATCATCCCAGTAATAAGTAGGAGTTTGAATAGATTGAGATGACAATTCAATTTTGCCATTCAAAGCATTATTTTTTTGGTAATTATACCAAAGGCTATTCCCTACATATGAGTATTCTTTACCATTTGCTATGTCATAACAATAAAAGGAAATATCGTCAATACTGCCATCGCTTGATTTTGTAATGTATTGTCGATAGCAAATTTGCCTTTCACTATCGTAAGCATATGTTTCCTCTGTTGTTGTCACGTTACCATTTCTTGCTTTATATGTACTTTTTGATGCCATTGTTACTAGTGGCGCTTTCGTGCTGTTATCTACTATATATTCATGCATTGCTCTGCTTAAATCATCGTTTAGTTGAATTTCTACATTATATCCAACCACTAAAATTGCTGTCACTATAGCCACTAATAGTGGGATAACTATAGATAACGTTATGATACTTTTCTTATGAGAAGCCTTTGGCTTTTTGTAAAAAGGATTCTTCTTGCCGCAGTTTGGGCATTTTTTTGCGTTATCGTCGATTAATTCTCCGCACCATTCACAATACATGATTTATGCTTCCTCTTTTTCTTCAACCTTTATAGATTGTTTATCGTTAGGTACGATTTGCTTTGGAGCAAAACGTCCTGCTAAGCCGAATGCTCCAACTAAAATAGATAAAACCGCAGATACTAAATATGCAACCATAGTAATAGATGAAATAGATAATATTCTTGTTGCTGTTTTAATACTTTCTCTAGATGAACTCGACTTATTTATATTTTCAAATGCTTCTACGTATTGAGATAGCATCTTTGCTGCTACACAAAAACCTACTAATAAAAATGCGCCTAAAAAGATGAAAGCTATTGAAACCTTTCTATCATTAATCGAGAAATTCATTAGTAAATATAATGATGCACTAAAAGCAAAGACGATTAACAATAAGTTAAAGAATGTGCTTCCTGTAAGTGAATACAATACAGCCGATGAAGTATCACCAAAGATGCCCCATACAACGACACCGAAGCAAACTAATAAAGATACGGCAAAGGAAATTAATAATCCTGATGCGCTAACATTTTGTGGTTTATAAGCACTTGTTGGACATCCACATTTTGGACAGATTACAGCCTCATTTCGAAGCTCTGCCCCGCAAAATCTACAATATTTCATAGAATAACCTCATTTTTTTTATTCGGCTATCAGTAGCCAAAATAATAATAGCACATTTAATTTTTTGTTCAAGTCTTAATTCTTCTTTATTATATAAAGACTACAAAAACACCCTAAAAATATTACTTAAACTCTTATAATTGTCTTAAACAAAAAAAATGCTGAGACCTAAGTCTCAGCAATTTTCTTTTCTTTTTGATTGAAATTAGAAAATCTTTTCGTCCTTAGCCTTTTCAGCTGTTTCAGTCTTTTCTTCTGTCTTAGCTGCCTTAGCCTTTTCATCTTCGATATCATCTAAAGCCTTAGCTGGTTCTTGCTTAACTTCTTCAACTTGACCATTAGCACCAACTTGCATAACTGTGTAGATAGCGCTCTTGTCTAGTACGCAAAGATTTGAACCATCACAATTTGGGCTTAAATCGATAACGATTGTAGCTCCGTCGATTGATTTGATTTCACCGATGAATCCACCGATTGTCTTAACTTTTGTGCCTGCAGATAATGATTCCATCATCTTTTGAGCTTCTTTTTGTCTCTTCTTTTGTGGAACGATTGACATAACTAGCATCAATACCATTAATACGCCTAGAACAGCTAACATAACGATGCTTTGTGTCTCTACTCCTGCGATATATAGAATGTTCATAAATTAAGTTCTCCTTTTTAATTTTTCAATGACAATAATATATTATTTACATAAATTTGACAAGTAAAATATTTATTTTAGGTTTGGCGTCTGCTTTTCGCCGCCATGACCCCATTCATATTTTTGAGTAAACTCATTATAGAAGTCTAAGAATCTATCCTCCATAATTGCTTGTCTTACATCTTCCATTAACTTTGTTAAGAATCTAATATTGTGAATAGATAGAAGCTCTCCACCAAGAATTTCATCTGCATTAATTAAGTGACGAATATATGCTCTTGTGAAGTTTCTACAGCAGTAGCAATCACAACCTTCTTCAACCGGTCTAAAGTCTTCTTTATATGCACCATTTCTAACTGTCAAATTGCCCTCTCTTGTTAGAGCTGTTCCGTTTCTTGCAATTCTTGTTGGAAGAACACAGTCGAACATATCAATGCCTCTAAATACGCCTTCAACTAGACAGTCTGGACTTCCTACGCCCATCAAGTATCTTGGTTGATCTTCAGGATACAAAGGTTTTAAAAAGTCTAAAATCCTGTACATTGTCTCCTTTGGCTCGCCTACAGATAGACCACCAATTGAGAATCCGCACTTAACGTATTTCATTGATTCCTTCAATGACTTCTCTCTTAGGTCCTCATACATATTACCTTGTACGATTGGGAACAACATTTGATCATCGTTCTTATGATGCTTATAGCATCTATCTAACCACATCAATGTTCTTTCCATAGCTTTTTTTGCAGTTTTATAGTCAGCCATACCTTCTGTACATTCATCGAATGCCATAATGATATCTGCGCCTAATTTATTCTCTACATCAATAGCAAGCTCTGGTGTCATAAACAATTTCTTTCCATCGATATAAGATTGGAAATGTACACCTTCATCGGTAATCTTTCTCATCTTAGACAATGAAAATACTTGGAAACCACCACTATCTGTTAATATTGGTCTATCCCAATTCATAAACTTATGAAGACCGCCAGCCTTAGCAACTAAATCTTCACCTGGTCTTAAGAATAGATGGTATGTATTTGCAAGAATAATTGATGCCTTGCAGTCTTTGACTGCATCTGGTGTCAATGATTTAACTGATGCATTTGTACCAACTGGCATAAATACTGGAGTATCAATAACGCCGTGAGGTGTATATAGCTTACCTACACGTGCTCCAGATTGTTTGCATGTATGAACTACTTCAAATCTAAATTTTTCCATATTAATCCTAAATTAACATTGTTGCATCACCGAATGAGAAGAATCTATATTTCTCTTCAACTGCAACTTTGTACATGTTTAATGTTTCTTCTCTTCCCAAGAATGCTGAAACTAGCATAATCAAAGTTGATTCTGGAAGGTGGAAGTTTGTTATTAACCCTTTTACAACCTTGAAAGTGTATCCTGGGAAAATAAATATATTTGTAGCACCCTTAAATGGCTTTACGTGTCCTGTTTCGTCAGCAACAGATTCTAATACTCTAACAGATGTAGTTCCTACGCAAATTACTCTACGTCCTTCATCTACTGCCTTATTAATCTTATCTGCTGAATCTTTTGTAATCTCATAAGTTTCCACGTGCATCTTATGATCTTTAATATCTTCTTCTTTTACTGGTCTAAATGTTCCAAGTCCTACATCTAAAGTTACGTGAACAATCTCTACACCCATATCTTGAACTTTTTGTAAAAGTTCTTTTGTGAAATGTAGACCTGCTGTTGGAGCTGCGGCAGAACCTAAATTCTCTGCATAAACTGTATTGTATCTTGTCTTATCTTCAAGCTTCTTTGTGATATATGGAGGCAACGGCATTTGGCCAATTCTATCTAAGATATCTTCAAATACTCCATCAAATTCAAACTTAATGAATCTAATGCCTTCATCTGCGTATCCAACAACTTCACCAACTAGTTCATCTGAGAATCTAATTTTGGTGCCAATTTTCAATTTCTTTGCTGGTCTTGTAATACATTCCCAAGTTGTATAATCTTGTCTCTTTAAAAGTAAAACTTCAGTGTTTAACTCTTTTGTAACATTTTCGCCAATTCTTGTTCCATAAATTCTTGCTGGGTAAACCTTAGTATCATTGATAACTAAAACGTCTCCCTTCTTTAGATAATCTACAATGTCATAGAAATGCTTATGTTCAATAGCTTTGCTATCTTTATGGTAAACCAATAATCTAGAGTGGTCTCTAGGTTCAATTGGTGTTTGAGCGATTAACTCTTTTGGTAAATCATAATAGAAATCATGCGTTAGCATTATTGTCATCCTCTTCAAATTTCATTTGAAGTTGTTCAACGAATCCTGGAACCTTTCTTCCTAAGTGCTTATACGCATCTGGTAAACAAATTCTTCCTCTTGGAGTTCTAGCAATAAATGTAATTTGCATTAAGTATGGCTCATACATATCTTCGATAGTATTTGGATCCTCGTTAATTGAAGCAGCCAAAGTATCTAGACCTACTGGACCTCCATTGAATTTATCTATGATAGTTGTTAATAACTTGATATCTACAGAATCTAAGCCTAGCTTATCTATTTCCATTCTATCAAGGGCTAAATCTGTAATCTCTTTATCAATCTTGCCTGTGCCCTTAACTTCAGCGAAGTCTCTAACTCTCTTTAAAAGTCTGTTAGCAATACGTGGTGTTCCACGAGAACGACGAGATATTTCATCTGCGCCATCTTCTGTAATCTCAATATTTAATATTGAAGCTGAACGTTTAACAATCTTCTTTAATTCTTCTGGTGTATATAACTCTAATCTACAATGAACGCCAAATCTATCTCTAAGTGGATTTGAAATGCTTCCTGCTCTTGTTGTAGCACCAATTAATGTGAACTTAGCAAGTGGCATTCTTACTGATCTTGCTGTTGGACCTTTTCCTATAAGGATATCCAAAGCATAATCTTCCATTGCAGAATATAAAATTTCTTCAACGTTTCTATTTAATCTATGAATTTCATCGATAAATAAAACATCGTTTTCTTGTAGATTTGTAAGGATAGATGCCAAATCTAAGGCCTTATCAATAACTGGGCCTGATGTAACTTTAATTTGGCTGTCCATGGAATTTGCAATAATATTTGCAAGTGTTGTCTTACCAAGACCTGGAGGACCATATAGAAGAATGTGATCTAATGCTTCTCCTCTTTTCTTTGCAGCCTCAATGTAGATAGACAAATTTTCCTTTATCTTTTCTTGGCCGACATAGTCGTCCATTGTTTTTGGTCTTAATTTGTTATCTGCTTCACCATCTTGAGGTGAGGCCATAGATGACATAAATCTTTCTTCTTGATCGTCAAATTCCATCCCTATTTAATTCCTTTTAAAACGATAGTAATAATTTCTTCAACTGTAGATGCCATAGATCTAACTTCCTTAACTCTCTTAGAAGCTTCGGCCTTTGTCATACCAAGTGAAGATAAAGCTAAAACTGCATCTTGAGATAATTGATCATCAACTTTAACCTTTGGTTCTCCTAAATCTAATGTCTCGAAATCTTCTTCCTCAAGCTTCTCTTTTAATTCCATGATAATTCTCATAGCTGTCTTTTTACCGATTCCCTTTACTTTTGCAAGTGCTTTAAAGTCTGAGTTAACTATGTTAACAGCCAATGTTTGAGGATCAATAAAAGATAAGATTTGAAGCGCTGTTTTAGGTCCCACACCAGATATTGATGTAAGCTTTAAAAACATTGATTTTTCTTCAATTCCATAAAAACCAAATAATCTAATAGTATCGTCATTTGCACCCATCTTTAGAGCTGTATAAACAGTAACCTCTTCTTGCTTATCTACAAGTCTTGTTAGAGTGTTATTTGATACTAATAAATCATAGCCAACGCCATTGTTATCTACGACGATTCTACCTTCTTCTGAATATGCAACTTTGCCTTTAATATAATAATACATACGCTTATATGTTAAATTATATTTATATAAAAAGTCAATG
>JAEEGL016872289.1_pt1 | contig 12388 bp, 9 predicted proteins | sample 9134231 | NCBI WGS metagenome assembly JAEEGL01 (sample SAMN16246548, study PRJNA631951) | gut metagenome | biome: gut microbiome; feature: rumen; material: fiber-attached | host: Bos | place: Iran: Karaj | collected 2018-10 | reverse complement strand
TTGATCTTCCTGATTTCAATCTGCATGTTGAGATGAAACTGAAACAGGCTGGTATTCCTACTGTTCATTACGTAAGTCCATCTGTATGGGCATGGCGTGAGAAGCGTGTAGAAAAGAGCAGAAAGGCCTGCGATGGGATTCTTGCTCTGCTTCCTTTTGAAAAAACATGGTATGCACAGAGAAATATGGCCTGTACCTATGTTGGTCATACTCTGGCTAATACCATTCCTCTTCAGATTGATCCTAACGTATGCCGCGAGAGAATCTGTCTGCAGAAAACAAGTGTTGAGCCTGTAAAGGGCAAGATTATGGCTATTCTTCCAGGATCACGCAAGGGCATGATCTCAAGAATGCTGCCAATTTACGCTCACACTGCAAGAATTATCAAGAAGAAGCTTCCTGATACCGTATTTATCTGTACCGTGCCAAACTACAATCTGGCAAGTCTGGTAAAGGATATATGGCTTGAGGTGGCTCCGGATTTATCTATTACCGTTTATGTAGGTAATACTCAGGATACAATTGCTTCTGCTGATGCAGTACTGCTTACCTGCGGAACCATTGCTCTTGAGACAATGCTTTTAAAGACTCCTTTTACCGTTGCGTACAAGGTCAGCTCTTTATCAGCCATGATTGCAAAAAAGCTTCTGAAGATCGATGTATTTTCTCTGCCTAACCTGATTGCAGGCCGTAAGGTTGTAAAGGAATACATTCAGGATGACTGCACTCCTCAGGCTCTTGCTGAAGAGATGTATAAGCTTCTTGAGTATGACAACATCCTTATGAAAAAGGAGTTTGAGAATATTCATATGGCAATGCGCTGCAATTCTGATGAACTTGCATGCGATGCAGTCTTCAAAATCATAAATCGTGCATATTCATCCTCTCCTAAGCTTGAGAGTGTTGCTTCAATGCAGAATCCTCAATATTCAGATCCTAATATTGCGGTTAATCCAAACTCAGATGCTCAGTCATCTAAAAAGTCTGAATAAAAAGTTCCTTTCTAATGGCAAAAATTGTATTAGAACCTTTTGTATATCCTGTTGATCCTGCAGTCTTCAAAGTCTGCGGGGTTGATGAGGCCGGTCGTGGTCCTCTGATGGGTAATGTCGTGGCAGCATGTGTTGTGCTTGATCCGAATAATCCTATAGAGGGCCTCAATGATTCCAAACAGCTTTCTGAGAAAAAAAGAGATGCCCTAGAGCCGCTCATTAAGGAGAGGGCTTTAGCTTACGGTATCGGACAGTGTGCTCCTCAGGAAATCGATTCTCTGAACATTTTAAACGCCTCTCTTGAAGCAATGAGAAGAGCCTATGAGAATATGGCTTTAAAGTGTGACCTTATGCTGGTAGACGGCAATAAGGTACCTCGCAACATGGGAATTGATACTCAGGCTGTGGTTAAGGGAGATGCCAGAGTTGCAGAGATAGCTGCGGCTTCTATTCTTGCCAAGGTTGAGCGCGACAGACAGATGTACGAGCTTGATAAGAAATACCCTGAGTACCTGTTTGCCAAACACAAGGGCTATCCTACAAAGGCTCATCTTGAACTTCTAGAGAGACTGCCTTTACTGGATTGTTACAGAAAAAGTTACGGGCCGATTAAAAAAATAATAATGGCTAATAGTGACTTAAACGAATTTTCGTTAGATTGATCTCTATCATATTTTGAGCAAATCGATTTTTGCAGTATAATTAAAAATCAGTCTAACTGAATAGTACCCATGAGGCTAAATTCACTGTGATGAACATTAATTATTTAGAATTTGAGCAGCCAATTGCTGATCTATTAGCACATATTGAAGAACTTAAGCGCTTAAGCTCAGATTCAAGCTCAAGTGTTGATTTAACCACTGAATTAAATCAGCTGGAGAAGAAGAATCTAGAATTAACTAAGAAGATTTTCTCTTCTTTATCTGACTGGCAGATTTCTCAGCTGTCACGTCATCCAATGCGTCCATATACCATGGATTACATTGACAGAATTTTTACTGATTATCATGAGCTTGCAGGTGACCGTGCCTTTGCTGATGACAAGGCTATCATCGGTGGTCTTGCACGTCTTAACGGTCAGTCTGTAATGGTGATTGGTCACCAGAAGGGCCGTGATATCAAGGAACGTACTCTGCGCAACTTCGGTATGCCTCGTCCTGAAGGCTATCGTAAGGCAATGAGACTTATGAAGCTTGCAGAGAAGTTCAATATCCCTGTAATTACCTTTATTGATACTCCAGGTGCTTATCCTGGTGTTGGTGCCGAGGAGCGTTCTCAGGCAGGTGCTATTGCTGAAAGCTTAAAGCTGATGTCTGATCTGAAGGTACCAGTAATCTGTACTGTTATCGGTGAAGGCGGTTCAGGCGGTGCTCTTGCAATCGGCGTAGGTGACAGAGTAAACATGCTTCAGTATTCAACCTACTCAGTTATCTCTCCTGAAGGCTGTGCTTCTATTCTATGGAAGTCCGCAGACAAGGCTTCATTAGCTGCTGAGGCTATGAACATTACTGCACACAGAATCAAGGATTTAGGTTTAATTGATAACGTTGTAACCGAGCCTTTAGGTGGCGCTCACCGTAACTACGATGAAGTTGCAGAGAACCTAAAGCAGCGTCTTGAGGCTGATCTTGCTGATCTGCAGAATCTACCTGCTGAAAGCCTTCTAGAACAGCGTTATGCTCGTTTAATGAAGTACGGATATTGTTAAAAGAAAAAGCCGAGCAGGTTCTTACTGAACTTGCTCTGAAAATCATTTCATCAATCGGTCCATCCAAACTAGTCGTAGGACTATCTGGCGGGGCCGATTCTACTTTAGTTCTTCTGATTGCCAAACGTGTAACTGAGCTTGACCCAAGGTACAGTGCTCTTGCAGTTCATTGTATTCACGGTCTTGATGCAGACGATCCTGTCTGGTTTAACCACTGTCATAAGCTCTGCGAAACAGTCGGCGTTGAAATCAGAACTCCTAAGCTCAACATTGTCTACGGCAACGGTCGTTCTCCTGAAGAGGTTTCTCGTGCTGAACGCTACAGAGCTCTTTTAAGCAATCTGGATGAGCACAGTGCGCTTCTGCTTGGCCATCAGGCTGATGATCAGATAGAAAGCTTTCTTCTGGCTCTAAAGAGAGGCTCCGGTCCTTATGGATTATCCGGAATGAGATATCTTACAAAGGATGACAGGGGAACTCTCATAAGACCTCTTTTGGAACTTCACAAAAGCGAGATTATCGAGATCATTGAGGCTCTTGGCTATACCCATGTCTTTGATATTTCAAATACCTATATGAAATTCGAAAGAAATTTCATTCGTCTTAAGGTATTACCTCTGCTGCGTGAAAGATTCCCTGGAATAGACAAGTCTGTTATGAGAAGCTCAAAGCTCTGTGCCTATGAGCATGATCTTGCCATGAGATATGCCCGCGATGTCTACTCCAAGGCTTTTGATAAGGACAGATTAAGACTCAACATCTCAAAGCTTGATGTTGATGATGAACCTCTGATGATGAGTGTTCTAAGACTGTTTTTATATGAGAAGCTGGTGATGACTCCAGAGTATTCAGCTGTACTGGATGCTTTGAATCTATGCAGAATCTCACCTGATCAGAATACAGTAATTCCTCTTGAGGATGGCTATGAGGTCAGACGCTTTAAGAACTATCTGTACATCGTAAAGCCTGGTATCTGCAATGCCATAGGACAGTACGAGCTTGAGGCAGGGAAGACTCTTAAGATTGATGACTACATTTACTCTCTACAGCCATGCGATGATGGTTTTGCCTGTGACAGAGTAATTCTTGATTTTGATTACTCAGGCTCTTTAAGACTTCATCCTAAAAAGCGAGTTCACAGCAGAGAAGTAAAGAAACTCTTCACTGAATATAATGTTCCATCCTGGGAGCGAAACACAGTATGTATCGTAAAAAGCCGCAGCTCTGATAAGGTGCTGGCCTTTGGCGATCTCTTTATCACTAGGGATGCTGATGAGGAGAAGGGCTGTTCACAGAGATATATGCTGAAAATCAGCCGCTCATAAAAAAAAGACCCAACGTAATAACGCTGGGCTTTAGGAAATATATTATGAAAAAGTCATCAGCTATTGCCATAAAAACATCTAACTGATATTACTTAGAGCGGTCGTTTTAAGAAAAGTTCAAAAAAAATTCAAAAAAATTTAAAATATTTTTATCTTTCTGATTTATCGAAAGAAAATTCTATAAACTTTTTTCAAAGCAAGTTCCTCATAAAATAAATATCTTCCATTAATCACAAAGCTACAGTGATTTATTTATTCAGGTTCGTATTTCTTTCTCATAATTAGGTATGAGAAAAAATATCGGTGAACCTTTATGAAAAGACTTAAAAGCATATTTATTCTGATTTTCCTGTTATTCTCAGGTTCTGTTTATGCCGGCGAAACTATAAAGGCCTTCTTCTATTCCACTAATTCAATTTTTATGGATCACGTTAAGACAACGCTTTCGAAAATGGCTAAACAGCGTGATTACACAATCAAAATCTTCGACGGAGAGAATAATCCTAAGCTACAGTATGAGCAGCTGAGAAATCATATTTCCATAGGTGATCTTGTTGTAATCAGTATCTCCGAGGAGGAGTATCTTGAAAAAATGCTGAAGGCTGCCAGTGAGCATGATGCCAGAGTAGTTCTTTTTGGCAGCTCTCCTTCTGCAAATCTGGCTGAATCCTATGATAAGACCTGGTATGTAGGTTTTGAGATGTTCGATTCTGCCCGCAAGCAGTTTGATTTAATCAGAAAATACCTTACAAGATATCCCCGCTACGACAAGAATGCCAACGGCGCCCTTGACGTGGTCTTTCTTCAGGGACGTGAAAATGAATTCTCTACTCATGTAAGAACCCAGGTTATTTTAGAGAGCTTTGAGAAATACGGAATCAAGGTAAAGCCTCTTTCATACAATTTTGATGATTACAGCTTTTCTGTTGCCTATGATGATTTCAATGAGCAGATTAGAAAACACGGCCTTGAGAATATAGAAATGGTAATTTCCAATAATGACTCCATGGCTTTAGGCGCGATTAAGGCTTTAAACGAAAGAAAATACAATCGACCTCATTCGTTCTTTAATGGACACCGTCATATACCTGTCTTTGGAGTGGACGGTATTTCTGATGCATTAAGGAGTGTTGAGGCCGGTATGATGACGGGAACTGCCATTGCCGATTATACGGCGCTGTCCCGAGTAATTATGATGATTTTTGAGAATGCTCATTCTGAAGATTTTCAGAAAATTGTCTGGTATAAGATGGAAGATCGAACTATTTTTATACCATATAGAGAATTTTCGAAGATTAAAGATTATAATGCACACTCACACAAGAGATAGCATTTATATGAGTTTTATATGAGAAGAGTATTTCAGCTTTTACTGAGCATTCTTTTAATTTTTCAGATTCAATGTGTTATTGCATCTGATGATCTTTACTCCTTTTATTATAATGGCGAGTCAGAATTTCTTCGCAGATTCAATGCCGCTCTAAAATCATATGCCAAGGCCAAGGATATTGACCTTGAGATGTTTGATGCTAAAAACAATTCATCTGCACAGTTAAATCAGATTTACTCAAGTGTGTCTTCAAAGGATCCTCTTATCATCAATCTTGTAGATACTGAACAGGCATCTGAAATCATTTATCACGCAAAGTCATACCGTAACCGTATTGTTTTCTTTAACCGTAAACCTTCAGATGAAATCTTCAAGAAATATGATCGTGTATGGTATGTAGGAACCAATTCTGCTGCAGCCGGCAAATATCAGGCTGAACTTATCTGTGATTATATTGAGTCAACCAGGAACGTTGACAGAAACCGCAATGGTGTCCTTGATATCATCATTCTTCAGGGCGAGAAGAATCACAGTGATACCACTGGCAGAACCAGTGAAATCTTAAAACAGCTTTCTGATAAGAAGGTAAAGTATAAGGTTCACTCTCAGAACTACGATGACTGGGATTCTACTGCAGCCTTTAACGATGTTAAGAATCAGGTTTCAAAGGTTGGCATCAAGAATATTGATATGATTATTGCCAATAACGATGCTATGGCTGTCGGTGCTGTAGACTATCTGAATACTGAGGGGTATAACCTTGGGGCTGATTCTAAGAACAAGAATAAATATATCCCTGTATTTGGTGTTGATGGAATTCCTGATGCAATAGAGTACATCAGACAGAAAAAGATGACAGGTACTGTGTTTGCTGATTTTTCTGCTCTGGCAAAGGCATCTGTTGATATTGCTCTAGATGATTCTCTTGATGATGCAGAGCTTACCCGCAAGATCTGGTACAAGATTTCAGATAGAAAGGTTTTAATCCCATTCCTGAAATATTCAAGCTTTAAGACCTATACAAGAAAGTCTCGTTAATAATTTTTTTAGGAAATGCTGCCAGAAAGGCTTGTGAAAGGAACTACAAAAACCTGAGAAGGTTTTGTAGTTTGAACATTTGGGGATTTATATTCTTTAGAAGCTTATTAAACTTCTTCCATTACGCTTTTGATTAAACCTAATGGGCTCTTATTCTTATAAGAAATCTCGTGAAGCTTGCTTGAATTCTTTGAGCTTACGAACTGAACCATCTGATTATCAGTGTCCAGCTTGATTTCAATCTGTGAGCTAGTTGCAATGCTGAAGATTTTGTTTAAAGGTGCCAGCATCTGCTTAATATCATTCATCTGGTCTAATTTAACGCTATCCATAAACTGTGACATTTTATCATCCTGTGTATTCATTTTTTTCTGCTTACTTATTTTTAGTATTTTAGAGTTTACTTAGATTCAGCATAATCGGGAAAATGTGTTCTCGGGAATGTATGTCAAATCTGATTTTTGCAAGCATTATACCAAAAAATTTTGAAATTGATCACAATATCCTCTTGTATAATATATTTATTTTCTTATCTTTATGAATAATAAAGATAAAAAGATCAAATAATTAACTATCAGATTTACTGACATTTTTTTAGCAAATCGTCATCATTTTATGTAAATATATGAAAATCTTTATATTATGTATTGCGTTTCTTGTATTTGAAAATAAGAAAATTTCTTACATTCTGGAAAAAAATAGAAAATAACGTGCCCTCCGTATAAAAACGAAAATTATCCAAAATTTATGTTTGCTTTTCCACGATCCTTAACATAACCTTAAAACTGTTACGACAACAAAAAAATAAACATAAGGAGTCAATTTTATATGGCTGATTTTACTTTACCTCCTCTACCATATGAGAAGAACGCATTAGATGGCTTTCTGTCAGAGCAGACCTTAACCTTCCATCATGACAAACATTTAAATGCCTATGTTGAAACCTCCAACAAGTTAAAGAAGGGCACCTCTTTTGAGAATGAGACTATTGAGAACATTATCAAGAAGGCTCAGCCAGGTCCATTGTTCAACAACGTTGCTCAGGTATTCAACCATACCTTCTACTTCAAGTGCCTAAGCGCACAGACCAAGACTCCATCATCAAGACTTGCATCTATGATTGAGAAGAGCTTTGGTTCATATGACGATTTCATTGATATGTTCAAAACCTCAGCTGTAGGTAATTTCGGCTCAGGCTGGACATGGCTGTGTGTGAACAACGGAACATTAGAGATTGTAAACACCTCTAATGCAGCAAATCCTTTAACCATGGGTAAGACTCCACTTCTATGCGTGGATGTCTGGGAGCATGCCTATTATCTTGATTATCAGAACAGAAGAGCTGATTATCTGAAGGATTTTGTAAACCACATTGACTGGGACTTCGTTGAGTCAAATCTGCCTTAGTAAAAGGCTTCCCAGATAAAAAAATACCCAGTGATTTCTTTATCACTGGGTTTATGTATTCGGGACATAAAAATGAAGAAAGCTGAAGAAATACTTTCTCCAAGTACTATTTTAGATTGTCTTGCCCTCAAAAAGTTCATATTTTGTAAAAAAATCGCAAAGATTTTTCTAACCATTTGAAAAATAAGAATATTATTTTTGCCTATTTAGGTTAATTTTGAATAATAAAATAAATACTTGCAATATCAATAAAAATGAGTTAGCATACACTAACACGAGTTACCTAATACTAATGAAGGTTAGTATGGCAAGCAAATGACTCGTTTGCATGTGTTCTAAATAAGGTGGTACATAACCTTTATAGCGGTTTTGAGCAAATCTCAGGACCGCATTTTTTTTGTGGGGGCCACTAAATACAGCCTATTATACCGCTCCAAAGAAAAAATCGCCCGAAGGCGATTTGACTGCTAACTACGAGGATTCTTCTATTTAAGAGGCTTTCTGAACATTACCATCCTGATCGTTTGAGTTATCTGAACTCTTTAAGACTTCCTTAAATGCATTATCCAGATCCTCGATAATGTCATCTATGTTTTCTGTACCGATTGATAGTCTGATGGTGCTCTGGTATATACCCTGATCGGCAAGCTCACTGTCTGAACGCACTGAGTGAGTTGTGGTAGCAGGATGAATTACCAGACTCTTAACATCTGCCACATTGGCAAGAAGTGAGAAGATCTTAAGTGAATCGATAAACCTGTGTGCTTCCTTCTGTCCGCCCTGAATATCGAAGGTAAAGATTGAGCCTCCGCCGTTAGGGAAGTATCTCTTATATAGCTCATGCTGAGGATGATCTTCTAGGGATGGATGATTTACCTTCTTAACCTGAGGGTGGTTTCTGAGGTACTCAATAACTCTGGTGGTATTCTGTGCATGACGCTCGATACGCAGTGACAGAGTCTCTACACCCTGAAGCAGCAGGAATGCATTGAATGGAGAGATGGTTGCGCCTGTATCTCGCAGAAGAATTGCTCTGAGGTATACCGCAAATGCTGCTGGTCCTACTGCCTCAACAAAGGAGATACCGTGATAGCTTGGATTGCTTTCTGCAATATGAGCGAATTTTCCGCTTGCAGCCCAGTTGAACTTACCTGAATCCACAACAATTCCGCCAAGGGTAGTACCGTGTCCGCCGATGAACTTGGTTGCCGAGTGAACCACGATATCAGCGCCGTGCTCAATTGGACGCAGCAGGAATGGAGTTGCAAAGGTGTTATCTACAACCAGCGGAATTCTGTTTGTGTGTGCCAGATCTGCAAGTGCATCAATATCAGGAATATCAGAGTTAGGATTACCAAGAGTCTCAATGTAGATTGCGCGGGTGTTTTCCTGAATTGCTGCCTCCACCTCTTCTCTGTTATGAATATCTACGAAGGTTGTAGTGATTCCGTATAGAGGAAGAGTATGAGCCAGAAGGTTATATGAACCGCCGTAGATTGATTTCTGGGCAACAATATGACCACCGTTGGCGCCAAGAGCCTGAATAACATAGGAGATTGCTGCTGCACCTGATGCTACTGCCAGTGCTGCAACACCGCCTTCTAAAGCTGCAAGTCTTTTCTCTAATACATCCTGAGTTGAATTGGTAAGTCTGCCGTAAATATTGCCCGCATCTCTAAGACCGAATCTGTCAGCTGCATGCTGTGAGTTGTGGAAAACGTAGGATGTTGTCTGGTAGATTGGTACTGCTCTTGAATCTGTTGCCTTGTCTGCTTCTTCCTGACCAACGTGTAACTGTAGAGTTTCGAATTTATATGCCATTTTATTTGCCTCTTAATGTGAATAAATTTAAAAATACTGATAATGACTAAAAAATTTAATAATATTCACATTCGACAGTAATAAATTAAAAACTTATGCATACTGACTTCTCCTTACTCTGATGTCTAATCATCTTGTGTAAGTAAATAATAGAATTATTGTCCTTTAATATCAACAAGTTAGTAATACTATATTTTTATGCGCTGTTATAATTAAAAACTATAAGACTCTTGTATTTTTGTAATCTGTACTTTGATGATATTTAAGGTTGTCTGTTGTTTTTCAATATTTTTTTCTGCGGTAACTGTCTGTTTCTTCATTTGTTTTAAAGAAAAATCCAAGCAAGTCTCCATTTGTGCGTGTATTAACTTTCTTAAAAAGGCGAGATCCTATAAAATTAGCGTGTATTTTTGAGCTGTTTGTTCCTTAATCAGAAAGCAAGAGAACTATTACAAAAACAATTTTCGGATAATCATGAAATATATTTCTATAAAGCAGGCTTCAGTAAAATTTGGTATATCAGAGGAACAGACAAGGGAACTCTGTGCACAGGGTAAATTCAGAAATGCCCAGCTGGTTGATGATTTCTGGATTATTCCTGAAAGTGCCAAGCTTCCACAGAAGAAAACCAGAAAAAAAGCATCTGATTTACGCAATTATCTGACTCTTCCTCAGGCCTGTGCAGAATTATCCGTATCGGTTGCGACCGGCTATAACTGGATTAAGCTCAGCAAGCTGGTTCCTGATCGTATTGAGAATAAAAAGAATTACTTTACAAAAAGCTATATCAGCAGGCTTAAAAAAGAAATCAAATCAGGTAAGAATCTGTCCTTAAAGAGCCGCCGTAACAAGAAGTTCATCAGTGGCTCCTATATCTATAACTCATATGTGTCAAAGGACAGTACCTCAATTGATATCATCAGCAGACTTTTAGAGAATGTTGATTCCCACAAGATTGATATTGATACTGACCATCTGCGCATGATTATGTCAGAGACCGCTCTGTCTCTGATTGTGAAAAGACTTGAGCTTGATTACAGACCACCTTTCCTGCCGGCATTTTTTGAAGGCAGATTAAAGCTTGGCTGTTATGAGAAGCTTATATCCGATCTTATCGGTAAAGGCTCAAAGGTAAAAAAGCTTGTCGATAAGTACAGCTATCTTCTGGATCTGAATTTTGACTATCAGGAGACCGAGGACACCTTAGGCCTTGTATACATTTCCTGCAGAAACATTGAGAACAGAAAGGCTACCGGTACCTATTACACTCCATCCAAGGTTGTGGATAAGATTGTAAAGATTGTGCTCTCATCAGATTCATATCATGCTGGGGATAATCTTCTGGACCCATGCTGCGGAACCGGTAATTTCCTTTTAAAGCTGCCTTATGAGGTTAAGGTTGAGAATATCTTTGGTAATGATATCGATGATATTGCGGTAACTCTGACCAGAATTAATCTTGCTCTGAAATACAAGCTTGATAACACTGATATTCTTTATAAGAACATCACCAACAATGACTTTCTGACTGAATTTTCTAATCCTAGGATTACCCATATTCTGGGCAATCCGCCATGGGGCTATTCATATACCTCTGAGGATAAGAATATCCTTAAGAATCTGTTTTCATCAGCCAAAGGCTCAACCATTGAATCCTATGATGTGTTTTTGGAGAAATCCATCATGCACTCAAAGAACGGAGGCACTATTACCTTCGTAATGCCTGAGGCTATCCTGAATGTGAAGACTCATTATCCGGTACGAGAAAAGCTTATTGAGAATACCTCAATTCTGTCACTGAACTATCTTGGCAATGCCTTTGACAAGGTTCAGTGTCCTTGTATCATCATGCAGCTTAAGAAGACTTCAAAGCCTATTTCCTGCATCAATATGAAGGTGACAGACGGTCAGCGCGAGTTTGTTATCAGAAAGGAAAGATATGTGGATTCACAGTATCTGAATTTCAAGACAGATGACAACGAGGAGCAGATCCTCTCAAAGATCTTCTCTTTGGATAACATCCGCTTTTTAAAGGATAACGCTCTGTTTGCCCTGGGTATTGTTACCGGTAATAACAATCTTTACATATCCAGCAGAAAGTCAGCTGATAACGAGGTTATTTTAAAGGGCGCCGATGTCTTCAAGTATCGTATTGATTCACCAAAGCGCTTTATAACCTTTAATCCTGAGCACTTCCAGCAGGTTGCCCCTGAATCCATGTACAGAGCAAAAGAGAAGCTAATCTACAGATTCATCAGCAATCATCTGGTATTTGCCTATGATGACAAGCAGACTCTGTCACTAAACAGCAGCAACATTGTCATCCCTCAGATTGAAGGGCTGAGTATCAAGTATATTCTGAGCATTTTAAATTCATCTATTGCCCAGTTTATCTACGATAAGAGATTCAACTCAGTTAAGGTACTGCGTGCTCACATTGAGAGTATTCCTATCCCAATGATTTCCTATGAGGAGCAGAAGCCTTTTATCAACCTTGTTGAAGAAATTATGGCCTGCACTGATAAGACAAGGGTTGAGTCCTTATATAGAAATCTTGATGCGATTATCTTCAGTCTGTTTAATCTTGATGAAAGTCAGAAGGCTCTGATATTAGATGCCTGTGATATGACAAAGTTTCTATAGAGAAATCTGCTGTAGAGTGTTACAGCAGAGATTTAATCAGCATTACTCGATGGAGGTGTTGTCTTCTGTAAGAGTAATGCTTTCTGTTCTGCTCTCGTTATTGCGCAGAATTTCAAAAGAGAGT
>JAEEGL015040149.1_pt1 | contig 12388 bp, 19 predicted proteins | sample 9134231 | NCBI WGS metagenome assembly JAEEGL01 (sample SAMN16246548, study PRJNA631951) | gut metagenome | biome: gut microbiome; feature: rumen; material: fiber-attached | host: Bos | place: Iran: Karaj | collected 2018-10 | reverse complement strand
TGCATCTGAATATGCGACAGAGAGCAATTCTGTAAATGTACCTGAAGAAATTGCATCTGAGCCTGAAATTGTAGAACCTGTTGTCAGTGGTATGTTTTCATGGCATACGTTCAAAGAGAAGTATTTGCCAATTTTGAAAACATATAATGTGAATCAGGTCTATCAGTGTTTTGACAGTCAGATAAGAGAAGGCGATTACGATTCTATCAGAAGTAGCCTTGAACTGTTATCTGGTTATGATGTGTGGCTTTTAACTGGAGATGCAAGCTGGGATGCTGACGATATGCTTGAAAAAGTGAATATTGCTAAACAGATTGGTGGATTTGCGGGTATTGTGTTTGATGTTGAACCGAAGTCATATGATGAAACATATCTTGAGAATGTGAAATCGGTATGTGAACAGGCAGATGTACCAGTGATGTTCTGTCTTTCATATAGAGCTGATTCTGATATTGTCAAAGAAGTTCTTTCTGTTGTGGATGGACTCCTTGTGATGAACTATGATGTGGGTGATGAATATGCTAACATCAAAGATTGGATTCCAGTTGCGGAACAGTATGGTGTGCCACTCATTACTGTTTATGAACTTCAGCCAGAAGATGATAATATAAACCTTAAAAGTTCTCATACCTATAACGGTGATATGGATGCTGTTATGCAAAATTTCCAACAGCAGTTTATTGATGAAGACAATATCGGCATAGCATACCATTATATCAAATATGTGAAAATTGATTGAAATTCGACTCCTCAATTTTGAGGAGTCGAAGTTTTTTGCTTCTTTTCTGGTTTTTATGCACGTTATTTGCAAAATTACAATATGCTGTGCAGAAAACAGTTTACGGTAAGTCGTGCCTTATAATAATAGTATCAATCCAGAAAGGAGAACTCACATATGGAAATAGCAATCATAATATTTGCGATAATTAGTCTGACTTTTGTAGCATTGACTATCAATAAAGCGAAAGAGGATATCGTATGGAAGTATCTGGATACAACATTGATTGTTGTCACTCTGGTGCTTCTTATTTCCAGTAGCGCACAATATTTGCAGTGATGTCTTTTAGCAAAAGAGAACTCTTAATGGGTTCTCTTTTGCGTATTTGTTGACAGTAATCACGATACATAATATATTATTAGAGGATAGATATCTAAGATAAATAATATTTGCGAAGAAAGTGAGGTTGTGCGTCGTGGAAACAAGTGAAAAAATTTCGTGTATCGGTGTCTATGGTAAAATTGAGGATAATGTTCCTGTTCTGATTAATTGTGTTGCAATTACTCAGGATAATCCTAAAGACGCTATTGTCAATAGACTTGCTGATGTTTATATGAATAGTGAGCTTGAACAAAAGTATCCAGGTTCTTATTCAATTAAAGAAATTAGTCTTCCTTATGAAGACACATTAGGCATTAATATTAACGATGGTAATGGCGCAAAAGATGTGTGTTGGTTCTATTATAAGAGAGACCAGCTTATGGGTAAGCTTGATGTAGATAATACTGCTGAGCATAAGGCTGCTTTTACTAGGGCGTATTGCATTGAAACTGGTGCCAGTGAAGGAAGTGTTCCTGATATTGATGCTTACAGACCAGAGCCTTTATCATCTGTTGTAATTGTAAATGAGAATTCTTTATCTTTCGCTACAGAGTCTAAAAAGACTGCAAAACCATTAATCCGTAAAGATAAAAGTGTATCTAGGGAAAGTGCTGCTGAAGGTATTATTACTACAGGTATTGATAGACAATTTGGTGATGATTAATTACAAAATAAAGATGGCGATATAGGTGAGTAACAAATTCCCCTTTACGGATTTTTTTCCGTAAAGGGGAATTTGTTACTCACACAATTATTAAATTTTATATATATTTTATTGCATTATGCACGCATTGAGTGTAAAATTTTGTACATGGACATTAAAGATTTGCGAAAAGAATTAAATATGACTCAATCTGAGTTTGGTGATATGTTTGGTATACCAATGCGCACAATCCAGGAGTGGGAAAGCGGACGCAGAAAACCGCCTGATTATGTGCTTTGTTTGATTGCTGAAAATCTTACCTTAAAGGGGTTTTTGCCTCAGAAATAGTTTGATGAAAGGTTTATATGTTATGGGTGAACTTAGACGTGAAAATTGGTTTGATAGGGTTTTAAATTTTTTTGTTCATAATGGATTTTTGATAACAGCTATAGATATGTGCATGACTCATGCTGCACTTTTGCTTATCTACTATCTGGCAGATATAAAACCTATGATTACATTCAATATAGTCAGTGTCATTATCTATCTGTTCTGTATTTTACTGTGTAAATATGGACGTCCTATGCCCGTTTATTTTTGCATATTATTAGAAGTGTCTATATACGCTATGTTTGGTGTTCGGTGTGTCGGATGGGATAGTGGTACTGCATATTTTTTATGTGCTATAGTGCCTGTCATTTTGTATTTTGGATATATGCTTTTAGGCAAATATCGTAGACCGCTTATTGCTATACTTCTTCTTAGTAATTTTGCGTTGTATGTCACACTTTATGTAGAATATCATAATGTCGAACCTATATATCAGGTACCGTTTTTATTAAATGAATCTCTGGTAATTCTTGGGTCTTTCACAATGGTGTTTTCTACAGTATTTTATAATAGTGTGTATATTTTTTCGATGAGGCTTAAAACAGATAAACTTGTGTCTGATAATCAGCATCTCAAATACGAAGCCAGTAGAGATGGTCTTACAGGATGGCTTAATCGTAGCAGTTTTTTACCATTAGTAACAAGTTATGTTGAAGATACAGATAATTTGATGTGTTTGGTATTTATAGATATCGATAATTTTAAGAGAGTTAATGATTCATATGGTCATGATTGTGGTGATGAGGTACTACGACATGTCACTAAGCTCATTAAAAATAATCTGGGCGACAATGGCATTTATTGCAGATGGGGCGGTGAAGAACTTGTTGTGGCTTTGAAGGATTATGACCTGCACAGTGCAACACATGCTATGAATATTATTCGCTTTGTCATAGCAGAAACCAGTACTGTTTTTTATAACAAACATATTAATGTGACCGTGTCTGTTGGCGTGGCTGAATATGTCAGGGATGATAAAAATCCTTTGCCTTTGCGTAATCAGATAGAAGCAACTATCACTCTTGCTGATGAGCGTATGTATAAAGGAAAACAATCTGGTAAAAATATTGTTGTAAATGAGTGAGGGATAATTCATGACGCTTAATCTTTATGAACAACGTCGTAAACAAAGACATAACAGGCTTCTTGTCATGCTTAGTATATTAGCTGTTTTATTGACCACGTCTATTGTTGTGGTTTGTTTACATGCTTATATCCAAGATACTAAAAACGAACGATTGCAGTATGCAATGGGTACGGTCCAGATATTAAACAGTGGATTTGATACGACAAAAATGGGAGAATATATTCGTACGGGTGAGTTAGATGATGACTATTATGTGGCGAGGGATATTCTTCAGAATTTTGCAGACCATTTGGATTATATTAAGTTTCTGTATGTGTATGATATGAATGAAGACGGTGCCACTGTGGTATTTGATTGCGACACACCTGATTTACCAGGTGATGAGTTCGGTGAATTTGTAGAATATGATTCTGGGCTTGCAAAATATAAATCTGAATTTGTTCGTGGCGATAATATTCCTGTTGTGGAATCAAGGGGTGACTATGGTTGGCTGGTGACTTATTGCGAACCAATTTATGTTGATGATGATGTTTCAGCTTACATTTTTGTAGATGTGGCTATGGATGATATATATTCATTTTCGCTTGTGTTTGCTCTTAAAATTGTCATTGTGTCAGTTGTTGTAATGATACTTTGTATAGCTGTTGGCAGCTGGTTTTCTGTTACATATCATCAGAAAGACGATATGGAGGTTATGGAAAAGCAGCATGACCAGGATAATTTGATAATTCGAGAACTTACAGAAGCTGTTGCGAAAATAATTGATACCAAAGATACTTATACAACTGGCCATTCAGCCAGAGTCGCTATGTACACATCTAAACTTGCTAAATATTTCAACTATGATGATGCGACGGTTGAAAAATATTATAGGGCGGCTCTTTTACATGATATAGGCAAGATGGGTGTTCCGAAGAAAATATTAAATAAAGAGGGTCGGCTTGATGATGATGAGTTTAATATTATCAAATCTCATGCCAGAAAAGGTTATGATATATTAAAGCACATCACAGTTATTCCTGAATTAGCTTTAGGTGCAGGCTATCATCATGAGCGGCCTGATGGAAAGGGATATCCTATAGAGTTTGCAGGACAGGAGATACCGCGAGTTGCTCAGCTTATAGCTGTTGCAGATACATTCGATGCCATGTATTCTGACAGACCCTATAGAAAGCGTATGAAGCTTGATAAAGCATTAGAGATAATGCAGAGTGTGAAGGGTACTCAGCTATGCGGAGATGTTGTCGATGCTTTTATAGACATGATTCAAAGAGGGGATATAAATCTTTCAGAAGATTTGGATGATGCGTCTGAAGAAGATATAGACAATATTGGCGGTGTTAAATATGTTGATTGACAGCAGTTGTTTTTTACTAATCTTTGCGTGTTTTTTTTCTAAATATGTGTTGCATATTATATATTAATATGCTACAATGAATTTCAGTTGGAATAGCATATAAACCCAAAAGCGGCGGATAATCAATGATGTGGTAGAGGTCTACCCTGATTTGGTGTCCGCTGCTTTTATGCTGCGGTCAGGTACTTTGAAAATTGAATATGGAACTATAAATCAGATTCAAACTAAGGAGAGTAAAATATGACTTCAGTAAGTATCAAACCCGCTATTCAACCCGTTATCGCCTACGCTGCTTTTGAGATTATAGGCAGCTGTTTTTCCAGATGCTTTATTGATAAGCGTTTGGAGGAATATCTGCATCTGCAATTCATGCTGTGTGGTATTTCGAAACAATATAAATACGAAGATAGGTTCATCAAACTGCTTGAAATGAAGAAGTTTGGGGCGCTTAGTCAGGTTGGAGATTTAATGTGTAATGTTACGGCTCAGTGGATTGACGAGACCTATGAAATGGTTTTTGACGCTTATCTCATAAAAGTGAGCGTCCAGATTGAGCCAGAAGGTTATGCTAATATAGAAATTATTGAAATATAATAGCAATCAAGGGTATCACAAAATGTGATACCCTTGAGTTTATGCAATTTTACCAAAACTTCTCTACATATTGTAGAGAGATGTTCTGTCAATATGCGAATTGTATTTTGATAATATAAGATGTATATTTAACCTGATGTTTGTGATAAGGAGGTATTCAATGAGTATCAATTTAGAGAGTAGGAAATGGCAGGAGAAAATTAAACATTGGGCTGAGATTGAATATGAACTCAACAAGTTACGTATAGGAGATAAGCGTTTGTTGGATTGCACACTTACAAATCCACTGCTTGAATTTGCAGATGATGCAAAAGCTGGCAAATTTGAGGATTTACCCATTGATGAATATGAGAAAGAAGCTAAACGTGCTGAATACAAATCGATGATGTGGTTTAAGCAAAATAAATTACCAGCACAAATGCTTATGTATAATGCCATGTTTTTAATGAAACGAAAACAGGCTATTGATACTGTTGCGAATATATTGTGTACCATGTTATCAAGAACTAAACATAAATTCATGACATTGGATGAACCATTGTTTGTTGTTGATGAGATTGAACGCACGAAGCCTCGTTATGATGATTTTCCCGATACTATTGTGCCCGATGATACAATAAATGAGCATGTCCAAACTGATGCAGAAATTGAAGAATTAGAGGATATCGAAGAATAATTAAAAAATCCCTCACCCGATGAGATTGTATCTCAAGAGGTGAGGGATTTTGTAGGTTACGTTACATTAACATGTTATCATCAATTGGTATACCATATTCTCTCATACTTCCAGCGAACATATTAGCATTTTTGTTTATATCCAAATGGTCATCCATGTCTATTGGGAAGTAATACAGGTTCGGAAGTTCGTACTTGTTTTCACAGTACATAGGAAGCCACATCATATCAGTTATCATTACTGAAAATTGCTTTCGACGTTTTGCTTTTGCAAGAATATACTGCCATACTATCTCAAATTCTGTACCACCACCTACTTTTGGCAAATTCATGATGGTTTGTTTGAACTCATCTGCTGTCTGATTGATGTCAATCTTGGTCTTATGTGACAGCTGATGGGAAAACGAGTTCATGAAGAATTTTACTCCATGCTTTTTTGCCAGTTGGTAACATAATACCAGTGCAGGCATATACTGTTCAGATGTGATTGCTCCTGAGCAGTCTACATAAACATGTATGTTTGGTTTGTGACTTGTGCCTTTGGATTTACTATTCACCATTGGTGTTTTGTCATAGGCTTCATAAAGCTTTGTGACACTTGTCTGAAAGTCATATGCAAAGACTTTATGTTGTTCCGTTGTGTTAGTGTTTTCATCAGCATCCAGGAGAGCGAAAACTGCTTCACTGATAGGCATTATCATATCTGCTTCTTCCTGAGTTAAACAATATGGTTCAGGATTTTCCATGCCATTCTCACAGTGCCAGTATATAGCATCAGCGATTTCTGCTATTGTCGAACCATATGTATTGAAATTAAGGCGATTGTTTGTTTCATGCTTGCATTCCAGGTCATAGTATGATTTGTCATCATCTAATGGCTGTTCTGTTTCTACGGTATATCCGTATTTCACAACGATGTCTGTGATAGTTTTTATGAGTTCTGACGTGAGCTGTTTATCATTCGATATTCTTTTGCGTATTATTGTGTCGTCCCTTATGATAGGCATGATTTCTCCTTTTGCATAAAAAATTGCTATTTTGTCGTTGACGATTGCATCAAAATGTTGTATAGTCGTGGATAACGACTTGATTATTTATTCTATGAAAGGCAATAGGTGAATTTATGTTTTTTAGCAGATACAAATCTCTTAGTAACGCAGATATTCATAGAGCTGTGGTTCTTTCCTGCATGGTTTTGACTGATGTATGTTCAGCAAGATATTTTTTATACAACAATAGTTTGGTTGTCGTATATCTGGATAATACTAACAACATTGATAGTGGCTTACAGTGCAAGAACAGCTATAATATTCTTTTAAAGAATCTCCCGTCTAAGTACAGAGAAAATGTTGTTATTTGGGATAGTGTGTTGTCTGTACCTGAGGATGTTTTAAAAACAACTGGTTATGTATATTTTCATCGCAAAGAACAGGTTGTTGCATAATATGGCACACCCCGTAGTTGTACTACGGGGTGTGATTTTTAATATGCATGACTTTCTGCTGTTTTACTGTTTACAAGTTTGTTTTGGATTTCATATACACATTCATACACCTCTAATATATCCAGATTTTCTGAATCTATATCTACTGAATACATGCTGGAAATATATGATTCGCCTCCGAGGGGATGAGGTTTTTTGGCATAATACAACATGCTGTTTATATCAGATGTAGAGCGCAAACAAAACCTCATATCGTTTTCTTCACAAATCATGTTTGCTCTACGAGTAAATTCTATAAAGTCCATACTATTTCCTTTTTATATTTGTTTTTAAGACACCAAACATATGCATTGAATTTTGCCTTGCATTGCTATGTTATCGAGTTTGTTGGCTTTCAGAATTCTGTATTTTAATGGATAATACGATTCTATACAGTTTTCTATAAGTGCTTCTATTTCTTCATGGTATTTATCATAACCAAGCTGTGTGAACCAGCATATGCTGTCTGTGTCGGGGTGATTGTCATACCATTTAGGATTGTGCAAGAATTGATTTGCTTTGCGTCTGTGGTCAGGTGTTAGTGCTGCAAATATGCCTTCCCACGCCTGTTCTTTTTCGTTCCATGCCTCGTATCTGTAAAACATATCATGCTCCTGATAGACGTATATACATAGCTAGTATTAAAGCTGCAACGATTAACCCATGCATGAGTTCAAAGGCTGCACGATGAGTTTCATCATATGTATCGTTGAGGATAAAGTCTATTACTTCTATGATATCTGATTTCTGTGCACCGCAGTTAAAGAGAAATTTCCAGCAAAGGAGTATTGGTAGTGCTAAAGCATCTACTTTGAGAAACAGCCATAAATCGTGATTTTTGTCGCCTATCAGAAATATGGTGAAGGCAATACCTGATGACAATAGCCATGCACTAAATGATGTACCAAATGCATCTGATAACGCCTGTCTGAAATTGATTTTGATTTCAGGTTTGCGATTGTGTTCTCTTGCAATAGTATGGGCGCTACGTCTTTTTGATTTACGTTTACTCATTCATTTGCTCCTTTTGTGGATATCAATGTTATTCCGTAATCTTTTAATAAATTGCCAGTAATCTGCTGTTTGCTTGGTGGATTGTCTTCTTCATAGAATGTAGATGTATCACATTTAGACATAAAATCTGTCTGCTGTGAAGGCCATATAAATGGTATATCTTCGTATGAAGATTTATCGTTTATGATACATAAACTATCGCCTTCATGATACATATAATCGTTATTTTCACCAGCTACATAATACATATCTGGTCGTTCGTCCAGGGTGTGAATGAAGTCTTCACAATACTGTGATGCAATATCTCCGTTGTATACAAAACCAAGTAAGTATGACATGTCATCAAAGTTTTTGTCACCGTAAAAGGCAAATAACTTTTGCCCTTTTGAAAGACCAGCATGGTCTTTCAACATGTGAACTATACATGTGGGATATATCACATCGTAGTATTTTTCTCCTTTTGACAATATCTGATTATATATTGTGAAAAAGTCTTTTTCTGTTTTGGGAATAAGATATATTCCAAGTCGTCCCATGATTGTTGTGTCCTTTCGATATAAGATTTTTTACATATCTGAGAGTTGTGTATATGTGAGTATCAATGCTGTTTTGTTGGCATTTGAGATAACCTCATAATACATATCGGATATGTGTTTGATAGTGTATTTTGTTTTAAGTCTTGCAAATAGTTTATTTGGTGCGTTACAGATAGGGCATTCTGTTTGTTGATGTCGGCCGTTTATCTGTGTAAACCATTCATGACCGCAACTTCCAAGCCACCAGACTTTTTGGGTTGAAAAAGGCATTACGTCTGTTGGTTTCAAATTGCCATTTTTCGTGGGATGCCATTCTTTGGCAAGTTCGGGATATGTTGATGCTAAATCATTGAAACCTACAATGATTCTTTTGCTGGCGCAATATGGACAGCCTTCACCTCGCTGTCTGTTATTGGGAGCAGCCTGCCATTCATGACCACAGCTGCCAAGCCACCAGATTTTGGCATTGCTTCCTGCAGTGATATCCTGTGGTGTGAGGTTGTTGTTTTTGTCAGGATGCCATTCTTTTGCAAGTTCGGGGTGTGTGGTCGCAAGGTCATTAAAGCTTTTTAACACCTTTATATTAGCACAATACGGGCAGTTATGATTATTGACATAATTGCTGACTGTTGCGTCCCATTCATGCCCACAAGGACCTATCCATATTACTCTTTTTTGGGAACTTCTCATCACATCTTTTGGTGTGAGTGTTCCATTTTTAGTGGGATGCCATTCTTTTGCAATTTCAGGGTTTGTGGTTGCGAGGTCATTGAATCCTGGTAATAGTAATCTGTTTTTGCAATATGGACAGTCATTTGTGTTATTGTTCTTTTTTATTGATTGAGGTGTGCGTTCCCATTCATGCCCACAATCACCAAGCCACCATATAGGCTTTTTGGAGCCTGTAATGACTGTCTGTGGTGTCAAACCATTATTTTTTGTTGGATGAAACTGACTCACAAGATGAGGGCTTGTGGTGGCAAGGTCATTTACACCTGTGAGTAATTTTCTTCCCATACAGATAGGACAACCGCTGCCTTTGGCTTGAATACGCGGCTTTACTTGTGCTTGCCATTCGTGCCCCTGCTCGCATATCCACCAGATATTACAACCATAACCTGGTGATGTATTTTCAGGTGTATCTTCTGTATTCTTAGTGGGATGCCAGTATTTGATAATATCTGGATATAGATACGCTATACTTTTTTCGTAAGGAATTTGTCTTTTCATAGTGTTTTTTTTTTGTCAAATTAGCATTTTGTCTTTAATAGGCATACCGTGCTTGTTCATTGCATCAATAAAGTCAGCTATTGCACGGTCAAGCCATTCTGATAGTGGGCCTATTGGCAGATAGTACAGATTTTCAATATTATACTGTCTATCTGGTGGAAAATATGCCATATCAGACATGATTAGTGAAAATTCATTCTTTCTTTCGTCTTTTTCAAGAATGTAGCGCCATACTAATTCAAATTCTGTGCCGCCCTGAGCTTTTGATGTGTTTCTTATGATAGTCTTAAACTCATCAAGAGTTTTATCTTTCACAGATATTCTTGTTTCGTTTTCTTCCAGATAATGAGAGAATGTGTGGAAGATAATATCGACATTATGTGTTTTTGCTATATTAAAGCATGCAGCCATCATTGGCATGTGATATTCTGCATCAGAAAGTGAACCTGAGCCGTCAAGATAAACATGAATGTCTGGCTTAATATTAGCATGATTCACCATGTTGTCATATGCTTTTTGTAATCTATATACGCTTCTGTGTGGATTGTATCTTTTCATAAATAAAATCCTTTCGTTTTGTTTTTGTAACAAGATTTGTTTCAAAAGTCCGTGGGGGTAGCCGTAGAGGCTACCTGTATTCCATAAAAATCTCTCGTTCATTTTTAGTCTTTCTGTAATTAGATATATAGGAGGATAATTTTTAATTACAGAAAGCGAGGTATACTCATGAACAAGAGTGAATTTATTATGGAAAAGGAGTTTGATTCTCATGGCCATATCACAGAACGGGTAAAGCTTTTTGAGTACCGTGGCGTGAAGTTTATGGCTACATATGATGGAAAGCTTATTCCACATCACTATGCTACGGAGTTTTTGGATAAATTGTTTGCTCCGTATTTTGATGAGGATGGATATTTGATTGACGACTGAAAAAAAATATTCCCTACGAGATTTGTGTCTCGTAGGGAATATTGTCTTGATTTTTAAGTGGAAATATGCGTGGTTGTTGGTCTTAGTTTACTTACTGGCACTTTTTTGTGCCAGGCTGGATAATCGGCCTTACATATGTATGCTATACCATCAATTATCTTACTGACATAAACGAGTGTATTTTTGCTGTAAGCAAACATGCCATGTTTTATTTCTGTATGTGAATCCATTGTTGTCCTTTCATATGCTGTTTTGCTTATGGTATCCAATTGGCGCAATTGTAACTTTCGTTATTGCCTTCTATTGGTGTTCCTTTGTGTTTTGTGTTATTTCTCATATCTGCGCCGCACAGACTACACCATTTAAAGCTATCTAAAGGTTCACTATGCTTTGGCTGCAGATAACATCCACATTCTGAACAATGATAAGTTTTATGCCCATCTGTGCTTGTATAATCATACACCCAATGTCCTTTTGGCCGTGTTGATGTTACTGGTGGCAGTTCCATAATATCTTTCACATATACTACTTCTCCTATCACTTCCCCAAAGTAGTTTTTCATTGTCTGTTTTGGCAAATCCAATACTGCTTTTCTTGATATACAATCAACTGTTAAATGATTCTTTGATTCGTTTAACTGTTCAAGTTTTTTTCAAATCTTCTTGTATATCCTTTGATTCTTTTGCTTTGTAGATAATAGATTTGTTTGATATGCCATTTGCAGTAGTTGGCTCTAATTCGCCTTGAATTTCGTTATCACGAGTAACAGGTTCCTTATATTCTGCATTCCACCAGTCTAAGCTAAATACAACGGCATTATGCTGATTTTTTACAAAATATATTCCAATTTGTGAGTCTGTTATAAAGCCAACTTTCATGGATGGGAACATTGCTTTTATCTTTTTTCCGTTTGTCATAATTTCCTTTTACCCCTTTTGCCCATCAATTTGTTCAATGTTCGCTTTACTCGTTTGAGTGTAAGCTGAATGAACATTTTCACAACGTCCATTGGGCTTGATTCAAACATGGGTATATCATCTGGTGTCTGTGCTTTGAGCATAGTTGCGATATCTTTTGTTCGATGCACTGCAAACATTGAATATGGGCAGGTTTTGTAACCTTCCATGCATTCAAGCTTCATTTCTTCTTCGGTGATATCTTCACCATCACCTGTTTGAAGCATACATTGCCCGCAAACCATTTTAGGACATTCACTGTATTTCATTTGGTATCTCCATCTTGTCGTAATATTGTGTGTTTCTCTGATTCCAGTTTCTGTATTTTTTGTTCCAGTTCATCTATTTTGGATTGTAATGTTTTTATCTCAGGGTTAATGAATCCTGTTGGATT
>JAEEGL012810077.1_pt1 | contig 12388 bp, 9 predicted proteins | sample 9134231 | NCBI WGS metagenome assembly JAEEGL01 (sample SAMN16246548, study PRJNA631951) | gut metagenome | biome: gut microbiome; feature: rumen; material: fiber-attached | host: Bos | place: Iran: Karaj | collected 2018-10 | reverse complement strand
TCGGTAATGAGCTCCGTTTTGGTGTGCTCGAATCCGGAATGGCACTCTTTTTCAGCATCATAATGCTGCTTTCGATCTGGGGCGGCCGTCACAAGATGAAGGATGAAGTCGCAACAGATAAGGAATTCCTTTATTACGTATTTATCAACCTGCTCTTCAGTTCGCTTCTGGCACTTGTTTATACGAACGACCTTTTTACCGCATACGTATTTGTCGAGATAAATACGATCTCGGCATGCGGAATCATCGTTATCAGGGAAAACGGCCGGACGATAGAAGCGGGTGTGCGTTATATGATAATGTCCCTTCTGGGTTCCGGACTTCTGCTCCTTGGCATCATGATGACCTACGATATTACAGGTCACCTTCTTATGAGCAATATAAAGGAAGCAATTGCAGGAATCTATACATCGGGAGATACCCTTATTCCGCTTGTTGTAACGATAGCGCTACTTACCACGGGACTTGCGATAAAAAGCGCGCTTTTCCCGTTCCACAGCTGGCTGCCTGATGCGTACGGATATTCAACGGTTTCATCGGCTGCGATTCTTTCAAGTCTCGTTTCGAAGGGATATATCTTCCTTCTTATTAAGATATTCTACAGAGTCATTGGATTTGACATTGTTAACGCCTCAAAGCTCCTTAATGTGCTCTTTGTATTCGGACTTATCGCGATGATTAGCGGATCTATGAGCGCGATAAGAGAGAATGACATCAGAAGGATGATAGCCTTTTCATCCATCGCACAGATAGGATACATCTACATGGGCTTCGGAATGGGAACGACCGCGGGAATGGTCGCTTCGATATTCCATATCCTGTCGCATGCCGCAACAAAATCGATGCTCTTTATCTCGGCTATCGGACTTACCGATGTGTCGCACGGATCAAGGCATTTCGTTGACCTTACGGGATCTGCCCACAGAAACAAGATCGCGGGAATAGGATTCCTCGTCGGTTCTTTATCGATGGTTGGTATCCCGCTCTTTTCCGGATTTATCAGTAAGCTGCAGTTCATGGATGCCGCAGTTTCGCTTTCATACCGCAAAATGCTTCCGTCACTCATAGTCCTTGGTATCAGCACGATCTTAAACGCTATTTACTTTATGAAGACTGTGATCAGAATATATATGCCGCTTGATAAGTTAGGTGCCAACAGAGCCCAGGCCGATGTTGTTACCAACACGATACCCGTTGCAAAGAGAATGGGAATAAACGGCGTAGTTGAAGAAAGCGATAAGATACACCTAAGGCAGGAGAAGCTTTACGGATTCGTGATAATACTGTTTGTCCTGCTTAACATAGCACTCGGCGTATGTTCAAATACCGTCCTTGAATGGATAAGGACGGGGATAGGGATGTTCTCATGATACTGGCAGCGATCCTTATTCCAATTTTATCAGGTGCCATACTTCTTATCCTCAAAGAAAAGCTCTTTGATCATAAGAAGATATGTATTTATACGGGAACTGTCCTTGCCGTCTGGATACTTGTTGTCTTCGGGACGCTCTTTACGGGTCAGGAGCCTTTTATACTACTGTCACTAAACGATGAATTAAAACTTGGATTTGCGGTCGATGATACGGGAAAGATCTTTGCGATGGTCATGTCGGTCGTGTGGATGCTTGCGGGTTTTTATTCATTTGAATACATGAAGCATGAAGAGTCTGTAAAGCGTTTCTTCGGATTTTATCTGATGACACCCGGAGCTTTGATGGGACTGTGCTTTGCAGCGAATCTTTTTACATATTATGCGTTTTATGAATTTATGACATTGCTGTCATTTGCGCTTGTCCTTCATAACGGGACAAGACAGGCACTTATGGCGGCGCTTAAATATCTTTTCTATTCGTTTGCCGGAGCTTATATGGTCCTTTTCGGACTTTACTTTGTATACAGATATGCCGGTGATCCGGCCTGTGCTTTTTCATACGGCGGCATCATCGATATGAGCTCGGCACCGGGCGGTATCATGACGGTTTCGATGCTGCTTATGATACTCGGATTCTCTGTAAAGGCCGGAATGTTCCCGATGCACGGATGGCTTCCTACCGCACATCCTGTCGCACCTTCACCGGCATCAGCCGTACTTTCGGGGATCATAGTAAAGGCAGGAGTTCTTGGAATAATAAGAGTCATTTTCTATATCTTCGGTGCTGAAACATTTAGCGGCAGTTCGATAAGGACTGTCTGCCTTATCTTAAGCCTTACGACCGTATTTATGGGTTCGATGCTCGCATATAAGGAAAAGGTCCTTAAAAAGAGACTTGCATATTCTACTGTGAGTCAGATCTCGTATATCCTATTCGGGATCTTTATCATGGATCCGACGGCTTATGATGGCGCGATCCTTCATGTTGCTGCCCATGCATGTATAAAGTGCGTGCTCTTCCTGTGCGCCGGATGCGTAATATACATTACGGGATGTACCCGTGTTGATGAGCTTAGGGGAATAGGAAAGAAGATGCCTGTCATGATGTGGTGCTTTACCATCGCATCGCTTGGTCTTATAGGTATCCCTCCTCTTGGAGGATTTACATCAAAGTGGTTTTTGTGTGTCGGTGCATTAAAAGCAGGAGAGCCCGTTTTCAGTGTGCTAGGACCTGCGATATTGCTTGTATCCGCACTGCTTACGGCAGGATATCTGCTCCCGGTATCGGTAAATGCGTTCCTGCCGGGTGCTGATTTTGAGACCAATGCGCGTACCGCAGAACTTACGGGAAGCGCAGGAAGTAAATATCATGCTTATTCGATAGCAAAGGAGCCTTCAAAGCTCATGCTGATACCTATGATCATTCTGACAGTGCTGTCAGTTTTGATCGGAATGTTCCCGGAGGTGCTGTTATGAGTGCTCATGTTTCCAACATATGGTATGTGATACTCGTTATGCTTCCGGTAGCAGGAAGCCTGGGGATCTTTTTCATACCGTTTAAAAAGCGCAGTCACATGTGCATATATACCGAGACGCTTACGGTGATCACTTCGATACTTTCTTTTATCATAATGACTCACCGTCCGGAACAGCCGGTTGATATCGTGACCTTTGTTTCAAAGTTCACGATCACGCTCGGATTTGACGGGATGGGTACTATCTTTGGCGGACTTATCTCATTCCTGTGGCCTTTTGCAACACTTTATGCATTTGACTATATGAAGCATGAGGCGGGAGATAATACCGCAAAGGAATCAACGTTCTTCGGCTTTTACACTATGACGTTCGGAGTTACGCTTGGTATAGCGAGCGCATCACACCTTCTTACGATGTACATTTTCTACGAGATGCTGACACTCGTTACCGTGCCGCTTATCATCTTTACTTTGTCAAGGGAGGCAACACTTGCTACGAGGACCTACCTTTACTATTCATTAGGCGGTGCGGGATTCGGATTCATAACTTTGGTGTTCCTAAGTAACTTCGGTAACAGCCTTGATTTTGTACTCGGAGGAATCTTAAGCTACAACAGCGTATCAAATGCCGTAGAGGTTGCCGAAGGAACGATAGCAGGTGCAGCCCAGTCGCTTTCAGGCAACATAATGAGACTCATATATCTTTTCGGATTCTTCGGATTCGGTGTGAAGGCTGCAATATTCCCGCTTTCCGCATGGCTTCCGAAGGCAGGTGTCGCACCGACACCGGTAACTGCACTTCTTCATGCGGTTGCGGTAGTTAAGGCAGGTGCTTTTGCCATATTGAGGATCACATATTACAGCTTCGGAACAGACCTTCTAAAGGGATCTTTTGCCCAGTACATTCCGATGGCTTTTGCGATATTTACGATAGTATACGGATGTTCCCAGGCAGTAAGGGAGAGGCATCTAAAAAGAAGGCTCGCCTATTCGACGATCTCGAACCTTTCTTATATCCTCTTCGGGTGCCTTAGCATGACACCGCTGGGGATGGTCGGAGCGCTGACGCATATGCTTTTCCACGGACTTATGAAGATATGTTCGTTCTTCTGTGCGGGTGCTGTTATAGCAGGTACCGGCAGGGAATATGTATATGAAGTTGATGGCCTTGGACGCAGGATGCCCGGAGTGTTCGGCGCATTTACGGTAAGTTCCCTTTCGCTTATGGGAGTACCGCTTCTTTGCGGCTTTATAAGCAAATACAATCTCGCCGTTGCTGCGACTGAGTCGGGAGATATCGCCTGCTATATAGGTATAGGAGCACTGCTTATTTCGGCACTCCTTACCGCAATATATATGCTGCAGATAGTGATAAGGGCATTCTTCCCAGAAAAAGGATTTAATTATCAAACGCTTGAGCGTTTCCACGATCCGGGCTGGAAGATGATGCTTCCTCTTATGGTATTTGTGATAATGATGGTCTATTTTGGACTGTTTGGAAATAATATAGTGGATCTGCTTAAGGATGTTGCAAGCGGTGCTTTTTAAATGATGATTACGGCTCTTTGACGGCCGGTGACAGGATAGATATTATGACAGGATTCATGTGCGGAAACCAAATAAGCTTTGCCTTTGACGGATTCAGACTTATCTATGCGGGTATGGCTGTATTCATGTGGGCGATGTGCGCGCTTTTATCTCCCGAGTATTTTAAGACCTATAAGAATACGAGGAGATATTACGTGTTCTTTGCTGTTACGCTCTTTGCACTTATCGGAGTGTTCCTTTCCGCTGATCTTTTTACAACGTTCATATTCTTCGAGATAATGTCACTCACCTCATATGTATGGGTCGCACAGGATGAAAAGGAAAAGTCACTTCGTGCAGCGGCAACATACCTCGGAGTTGCCCTTATCGGCGGACTAGTTATGCTGATGGGACTCTTTATGTTATATGACCTGCTTGGAACGCTGTCGGTCGCTGATATTCCGAAGGCCGTAAGTGAATTAAGATCCTCAGGTGTATACGGCGAAGCAGAACTTACGCATAAGCTTCGTGTGATAGCTGCTTTGATATTTACGGGATTTGCCGCAAAGGCAGGCGTTTATCCCCTTCACATATGGCTTCCGAAGGCTCACCCTGTTGCTCCTGCACCCGCATCTGCGCTGCTTTCGGGAATCCTTACAAAGTCCGGTGTGTTCGGTGTGATCATCGTTACCCTGTATCTTATGGAAAACGATGAAGGATGGGCAAAGGCAATGCTCGTCCTGGGACTTATAACGATGCTACTTGGTGCAGTACTTGCACTTTTCTCAACGGATCTTAAGCGTACACTCGCATGTTCTTCAATGTCTCAGATAGGATTTATTATGACGGGTATCGCGATGGGATCGATGCTTGGAGAGCACGGCCAGATAGCGCTTATGGGAACATTCCTTCATATGATGAACCATTCGATGATTAAGCTTGTCCTTTTCCTTTCTGCAGGCGTTGTTTACTTTAACCTTCATGAACTCGATCTTAATAAGATAAGAGGTTTCGGAAGGAATAAGACTTTCCTAAAGGTCGTTTTCCTTATAGGAGCCTGCTCGATAGCCGGAATCCCGATGTTCAGCGGATATGTTTCAAAAACCCTGCTTCATGAGGGAATACTCGAAGGCGGTGAGATCCTGGGTATCGGAGTGATGCACCTTACAGAGTGGATATTCCTCTTCTCCGGCGGATGCACGCTCGCCTATATGATAAAGCTATTTGTTGCGATATTTGTTGAAAAGAATAAGGATGAGGATCTTCAGAAAGAATATGACGATATGAAGACCTTAAATCACCATACGGGAAGGAAATATATAGGGACAATGTCTGCACTTGCCCTGACTGTAAGCGCTGTGGCTTTATTTATCCCCGGTATACTGCCTTATCTTACAATGGATAAAGCTGCATCTGCGGCAAGGCTTTTCCTTCGTATAGAGGAAGAGGCGCATCACGTTAACTATTTTTCATTCGAGAATCTTAAGGGTAGTCTCATTTCAATAACCGTGGGACTTATATTGTATTTTGTGTTTGTACGCGGATTTACGATGAAGGACAAAGAATATGTCGACAGATGGCCTTCAAAGCTCGATCTTGAAGATCTCATCTACAGACCACTGCTTCTTGTCGTACTTCCTGCGATCGGAACATTCTTTGCAAGGATCTGCGATAACCTCACAGACGGCATCATAGTTCTTCTTAGAAAGACTCTGTATACAGACAAGCCGATCCCGAGGGAATATACCGAAGGTAATGCGATCACGCATGCAATAGGTGACGGGCTTGATGATATCCACCGCGGCCTTGCAGGCTCCGACAGAGATCCGCTTCGAAGCTACGAGCATCGCCTTGCAATGTGGTATATGATGATCTCCGAAAACGGAAATATCATTTCACGCTCGCTCTCATTCGGACTGGCGCTCGCCTCGATCGGCCTTTTGTTTACAATCGGTTACGTTGTTATGTTTTACTTATTGTAGAATACGACCGGATGTCCTGATCGTTATTTGACTGAATATCCATAATTAATTATAATTAAAGCAACAATTGCACTTTGTATACAAAAAACGGAGTAATCGTATGATCAAGAGAAAGGCTTATGCAAAGATCAATCTGGCCCTTGATATCACAGGCAGAAAAGACAACGGCTATCATGAGCTGAATACTGTCATGCAGACGATCAATCTTTTTGATCTGCTTACGTTTGACCTGAATCCCGGTGCAGACGATCTTATAACGCTTGAAGTTCTCGATCATCCTTTCCCTGAATCTGACCCTGTTTCCGATAAATATAACCTCGTATACAAAGCCGCAAGGCTTGTTTTTGATGAGTATAACTTAGATACACCCGTTATCATAACACTTAAAAAGAACATTCCGATAGCTGCCGGTCTCGGTGGGGGATCAAGTGATGCAGCTGCCACGATCCGTGGATTAAATTCTCTTTTAAACCTGAATATGTCATTTGAGAAGATGTGCGGACTCGGATCAAAGCTCGGAGCCGATGTTCCTTTCTGCATCATGGGAGGAACTGCTCTCTGCGGCGGAGTTGGTGATGTTTTAAAGCGTATCCCCAATCCACCCCAGTGTTATTTATTGATCGCAAAACCCGATATAAGTGTTTCGACCGCACATGCATATCAGGAATACGATAAGCTGACCGATGTGGAGCATCCTGATGTCGATGGGCTTGTTGAAGGCATTTTAAATCAGGATTTATTGAAAGTAACACAGTCGTTAGGTAATGTCCTGGAGGCTGTGACTGTTTCCGAACACCCTGTTATTAATGAGATCAAGGCCAATCTTAAGGACAAGGGAGCATGGGGATCGTTAATGAGCGGATCCGGCCCTACGGTATTCGGGGTATTCATGGATCATATGTTTGCGGCAGCAGCCGAAAAGAGCCTGCTTAAGGACGGTCTTGCCAAAGATACTTTCATTACTACATATATCAACAACGTGGATATGTGATCAAAGGTAAAAACTATGACAGATGATTTTAACCTTATAATGGAAGATTTTCTTCCTCTTCGCGACGTCGTGTTCAATACCCTGCGAAGAGCCATACTTACCGGAACGTTAAAGCCCGGTGAGAGACTTATGGAGGTTCACCTTGCAAATAAGCTCGGGGTAAGCCGTACTCCGATACGTGAGGCCATAAGAAAGCTCGAACTTGAGGGCCTGGTTGTGATGGTTCCAAGGAAAGGCGCCGAGGTTGCAAAGATTTCCGAAAAGAGCCTTAAGGATGTTCTTGAAGTAAGGCGTGCTCTTGATGAGCTTATTGCCCAGCTTGCCTGCTCGAGGATAACAAAGGATCAGTTATCGGAGCTTAAGGAAGCTGCCGATGAATTTGAGAAGGCTACAAAGACAGAGGATACAACGACTATCGCAAGGGCTGATATAGCTTTCCACGATATCATAATGGAGGCTACGGGAAATCTGCGCCTTAAGCAGCTTGTTAATAACCTCGCAGAGCAGATGTACCGCTACCGCTTTGTTTATCTTAAGGATGAATCCAAGCACAGCATGCTCGTTAAGGAGCACAGCCGTATATACGATGCGATAAAAAACAAGGATACAAAGGCAGCGATGGAAGCTGCAAGGACACATATCGATAATCAGGAAAAAGCGATAATCGCCCATATCCGCATGGAAAAGTCCAGGGAAGAGAACGACAGCATATGACAAAGAATGTCTTCGTAAAGATAACGGGATATCAGACCGACCCCGAAGGAGGCACGGATGTAAATGAGCAGGAATTCACTGCTCAATATTTTTTCAAAAATGATCACCACTATCTGGTAAGTGAGAACGAGCAGACTGCGAAAAGCTCCAGATATAAGTTCAATCACCGCTATCTCGAGGTGATAAGAGACGGCGATATCTATTCAAAACTCACCTTCGATACGAAAAAATACTGCAGTACAATGTACAAAACTCCATACGGACGCATGGAGTTTGTTTTTAACACCCACCAGATAACCTTAAGCGATACGCCTGAGGAGATCCGGATGGAGATCCATTATGAAATGTCAAACGGCGGTCAGGTAGTTTCAAACAACCGCACGATCCTGGTCATAAGACCTGATGTTACTTAAGCGGCTTTGCTCCGCCTTTTTCCTGAAGCTTATCAACAAATCTTGCGTAAGCACTCTTTTTCTTTACGGGCTTGGCTTCCTGCCTGCCGTGAAGACCTTTCACTCCGGTGATATAGATACCGGAAACGACAGCCTTTACTTCCTTTTTAACAGGTACATCATCAAATATCTTGGCATCGCACACCAGGCTTAATACCTGAGGGCCGACCTTTGCCTTAACGATCGGAAGCTTGCTGTTTCTCATAAGCTTCGGAGTCTGGTCTATGACTGCCTGCGGAAGTCCCGCATCCTTAAGTCTCATTTTTTTCTTATCAATGATCAGCATCGAAACCGTCTGCTTCATAGCATCGATCTGTTCCTGCTGTTCTTCCTGCTTTTTCTGAGCCTTCTTTCCGAAGAAATAAAGGGCGATGATGATACCGATGAGGACTACCATCAATATAATGAAGATTATCCAACCTGTAGACATATGTTAATCCTTTCTTTTGATAAATCAGATGACGATATAACTGTCTCAACGCAAACACGCGTTGCGAAAAGTTTGCTTATGAGACAGTTATACCGTCACCATTCAGAATTATAAGCAAGTAAAATCAAAAACCATGAAACATGATACCATTATTTGAATTTACTGTAAATCAAAATGACGGAATCACCCATTTTCTTTAGAAACTTTTAATATCTATATCAACTGACAAATCACCCGTCAGGTAGTAAAATGTATCTTAGTTATGAAAAAAAGATCCCTGATATTTTCATTAATATTGTTGATAGCGTTGTCCGTTTCATTTTCGGACACGCTTTGCATCCCCTCGTATGCCGACAAGATATCGGATCTTGAAAGTGAAAAAGAAGAAATAGAGAAAAAGAAAAAGGAAGCCTCCGACGAAAAGAAAAAAGAAGAGGAGGCAATGAACGAAGCCAATGAAAAGGCTGAATCGATCTCCGGAGACATGGAGAGCGTTGAATCCGAGATCGAGGAAGTGGATGAAGAACTGGTGACAACGATCGCAGCTGTCGAGATGGTCAAGGAAGAGATAACCAAAAAGGAAGCCGAGATCGAAGAGACCACCATTAAATATGAAGAAGCGTTAAAGACCGAAGAAGATCAGTATGAGGCAATGAAACTGAGGATAAAGTTCCTTTATGAAAAAGGGGATTTTACCTACATGCAGATGCTGATGGAGGCAAAGAACTTCTCAGATCTCGTAAATAAGGCCGAATATGTCGAAAAGCTTTACGAATACGACAGAAGGCTCCTTCTTGAGTATCAGGAAGCAAGACAGAACACATACGATCTTAAGATCCAGCTCGAGGATGAAAAGGACGAGCTCGATGCCGACAAGGAAGAACTCGAAGAAGAAGAGAAATATCTGAACGAGATCCTCGAAAGCAAAAAGGCCGAATACGATTCATATCAGGCCCAGTACAACAAGGCCGTTCAGGAAGCAGCCCAGTATAAAAAGAACATCCAGAAGAGAAACGAAGAGATAAAGAAGCTCGAAAAGGAATCCGCTGACAAGCAGTCCGAGATCGAAGCCGAAAAGGCAGCAGAGGCAGCCCGTAAGGCTGAGGAGGAACGAAGGGCCGAGGAAGCAAGAAGAGCACAGGAAGGCGGCAGTTCATCATCGTCATCTTCCTCTTCGGAAAGCAGCGGGTCGTCTTCAAAGTCTTACAGCTCATCAGCCAGCTTCAATTCGGGCTCAAAGGGCAATGACATAGCCAACTATGCCCTGCAGTTTGTGGGAAATCCCTATGTTCCGGGCGGGACGTCGCTTGTTTCGGGATGCGACTGTTCGGGATTTGTAATGAGAGTATACAAGGACTTTGGGTACACGCTTCCAAGAACGAGTACATCGATGAGATCTGTCGGGACCGAGGTTTCATATGATGATGCACGTGCCGGAGACATTGTATGCTACGCAGGACATGTGGCGATCTATCTCGGAGGCGGAAGGATAGTCCACGCCAGCACCCAGAAGACGGGTATTAAGACAGGAAGTATTTTCTATAAAGAATTCATTACCATAAGAAGAGTGGTATAAACCGGAGAAAATTTATGACAGAAGATTTCAGGGAAGTAACTGAAGAAGATATCGATGCAGTGAAAAAAGAAGAGACAGCACCGGCAGATGAAACTGCCAAAGAAGTGAAGGAAAGCACGGAAGCTGCTTCGGAAAATGACGATGACGATAACGAATATGAAAACGTCTGCTTCATGTGCCGCCGTCCCGAGAGCAAGGCAGGTGAGATGTTCAAGCTTATGAACAGCATCTGCATCTGTTCGGACTGCATGCACAAGACTATGGATACCGTCACGCAGTTTGACTATCAGGGAATGCTCCAGGATCCTTCGATGCTGGATTCTCTGACATCCGAAAAGGGCAAGGGTTTTCCCAATATTAGATTCCTTAACATCAGCGATCTTCAGGGCACGGGAGGCATCCCGAACAAGCAGAAGATCAAAAAGAAAAAGAAGGAATCCGAACCCATCGATCTTAAGGCGATCCCTTCACCCCACAAGCTCAAGGCTATGCTCGATGAGTATGTCTGCGGTCAGGAATATGCCAAAAAGGTCATTTCAGTAGCCGTTTACAACCATTACAAAAGAGTTGCAACGAACCATCAGGATGATATAGATATCGAAAAATCAAACATGCTGATGATAGGGCCTACAGGATGCGGCAAGACATATCTCGTGCGGACGCTTGCAAGACTTCTTAACGTGCCGCTTGCGATAGCCGATGCGACGACACTGACCGAGGCCGGATATATCGGAGATGATATAGAAAGCGTTCTTTCAAAGCTTCTTATCGCCGCCGAAAACGATGTTGAAAAGGCAGAACGCGGCATCGTATTCATAGATGAGATAGATAAGCTCGCCAAGAAAAAGGATGCAAATAACCGCGACATAAACGGTGAGAGCGTTCAGCAGGGACTTCTGCGTCTGCTTGAAGGAGCCGATGTTGAGGTTCCGGTCGGAGCATCAAACAAAAATGCGATGGTTCCGATGACTACGATAAACACGAAGAACATCCTCTTTATATGCGGAGGAGCTTTCCCCGATCTTGACGAGATCATAAGACAGAGACTTAAAAAACAGACAGGAATAGGTTTCAGCGCGGAACTTAAGGACAAATACGATTCCGATGAGGACATCCTTTCAAAAGTAACCAACGAAGATCTTCGCAAGTTCGGTTTTATCCCCGAATTCCTCGGAAGACTTCCCGTGGTCTATACTCTTAAGCCGCTTGATGAGGATATGCTGGTCAAGATCCTGTCAGAGCCTAAAAATGCGATACTTAAGCAGTATCAAAAATTGCTGGAGATCGACGAGGTAAAATTAGTCTTTGATGAGTCGGCATATCGCGCGATAGCGCAGAAAGCTATCAAAAAAGAGACCGGTGCGAGAGCTTTAAGGGCGATAATCGAGGAATTCATGCTCGACATCATGTATGAGATCCCCAAAGACGATAATATCGGCACTGTCACGATAACCGGAGATTATATCAACGGCACGGGCGGACCGATCATCGAACAGCGTGTGATCCCGCCTGCTGAGCACGGTTCAGGGTACATCGGAGTAAATGGGTAATTATTTATTATAAGATAGCAATAATTAGGTAGTTGCTGTATATACCCAATGCTAAAATTATAATACTGGGCCTTATCCCTGCGAGCACAGACCTTTTGCTGCCGCCGGTACAGGCGCCTGTATCAATAATCGAAAAATAAAGGAGAAAAAATATGCTTTATATCGGTATCGATCTTGGAACTTCTGCAGTCAAGCTTCTCTTGATGGATGAAAAGGGAAGTATCAAAAACATCGTTTCTAAGGAATATCCTTTGTATTTCCCGAATCCGGGATGGTCAGAGCAGAAGCCTGAGGACTGGTATGAGCAGGTTATGGCAGG
>JAEEGL011079877.1_pt1 | contig 12388 bp, 12 predicted proteins | sample 9134231 | NCBI WGS metagenome assembly JAEEGL01 (sample SAMN16246548, study PRJNA631951) | gut metagenome | biome: gut microbiome; feature: rumen; material: fiber-attached | host: Bos | place: Iran: Karaj | collected 2018-10 | reverse complement strand
ACTTTCCGGATGCGGTAGAAATCAAAATGATATACAGGCTGTCCGAGGGCCGTATGGTATTCATTGACCAGTGCAAACGTCGGGCTGGTGACGGTTTCCCTGACACCGAGCACCTGGCACAGGGCTTTGATGAAAGTCGTCTTGCCGGCCCCCATGCCGCCGTAGAAGGCGAAATGACGTGCTGCCGGATCTGCCTGGAGCAATGCCTCCGCCGCAGCCGGCAGGTCGTTCAGGGAGTCTGTCCGGAGTTCCATGTCAGTAGATATACTCGCCCGTCTCGCCGCGGATGGTGAGGTGCCGGCTCTCGGAATCCTTGCAGTGTCCGACGATGCGGGCGTCGATGTTGAATCCGGCCGCGATGGAGATGACCTCCGCCGCATATTTTTCGGGCAGATAGATTTCGAAGCGGTGTCCCATATTGAAGACCTTGTACATCTCACTCCACGCGGTACCCGACTGTTCCTGGATGATCTTGAAGAGCGGCGGGATGGGGAACAGGTCGTCCTTGATGACATGCAGGTTGTCGATGAAATGCAGAATCTTGGTCTGTCCGCCGCCGGTGCAGTGGATCATGCCGTGGATCTGTCCGCGCAGCGTTTTGAGGATGGCTGCGACGACCGGCACGTAGGTCCGGGTGGGGGAGAGCACGAGGCGTCCCGCATCGAGTCCCAGGTCGCCGATGGCGTCGGTAAGGCGGTACCGGCCGGAATAGACCAGATCGTCCGGCGTCGCCGGGTCGAAACTCTCAGGATATTTGATTGCCAGATATTTCGAGAATACATCGTGACGGGCCGACGTCAGTCCGTTGCTGCCCATGCCGCTGTTGTAGCTGTCTTCGTAAGTAGCCTGTCCGCAGGAAGAAAGCCCCACGATGACATCTCCGGGCGCGATGCGGTCGGTCGTGATGACGTCCGCGCGCCGCATCCGGCACGACACGGTGGAATCGACGATGATGGTCCGCACCAGGTCGCCCACGTCGGCCGTCTCGCCCCCCGACGAATAGATTTGCATGCCATTGTCGCGCAGCTGTTCGATGATCTCTTCGGTACCGTTGATAATGGCCGCGATGACTTCGCCCGGGATGAGGTGCTTGTTGCGTCCGATGGTGGACGAAACCAGGATGTTGTTGATGGCACCCACGCAGAGCAGGTCGTCGATGTTCATAATCAGCGCATCCTGCGCGATGCCTTTCCAGACCGACAGGTCGCCCGTTTCTTTCCAGTACAGGTAAGCCAGCGACGACTTGGTTCCGGCGCCATCGGCATGCATGATGTTGCAGTAAGCCTCGTCGTCGGCGAAAACATCGGGCAGGATTTTACAGAAAGATTTCTGGTAGAGGCCTTTGTCGATGTTCCGGATGGCGTTGTGCACGTCTTCTTTCGAGGCAGACACACCGCGCTGGAGATAACGGGATTCAGTCATGGGGATTCTTGTTTGTGAACTGCAAAACTATCCGTTTTTTCATAAATTTGCAACCGAAGACTGTAAGATGTACAATGAGAAACGAAACACTGCAATCATTTGAAAGACTATTGGATATCATGGACGAACTGCGGGAGAAGTGCCCGTGGGACCGCCGTCAGACCATAGAAAGCCTGCGTATGCAGACCATCGAAGAAACCTACGAACTCTGCGATGCCATCCTCGATGCCGACTGGCAGGATATCCGGAAGGAACTGGGCGACCTGCTGCTGCATATCGTGTTCTATGCCAAAATCGGTGAGGAACAGCAACAGTTCGATATCAAGGACGTCATCGACGGCATCAGCGAGAAGCTGGTCTATCGTCATCCGCATATTTTCGGCGACGGGAAAGCCGAGACGGCGGAGGCCGTGCGTGAGAACTGGGAAAAGCTGAAACTGAAAGAAAAGGGTGGCAACAAGTCGGTTTTGGGCGGTGTCCCGAAGTCGCTGCCGGCGCTGGTCAAGGCTTACCGTATCCAGGACAAGGCCCGGTCGGCCGGTTTCGACTGGCAGGACCGGCGGGAGGTCTGGGATAAGGTGCGCGAGGAAATCGGCGAATTCAGCGAAGCCGTCGAGGCGCAGCAGCCCTCTGCCATGGAAGCAGAATTCGGCGACCTGCTTTTCTCGCTCATCAATGCGGCCCGGTTGTATAAGATTGACCCGGAATCCGCACTGGAGCGGACCAACCGGAAATTCATCGGTCGTTTCGATTACATCGAAAGCCAGACCATAGACCAGGGCCGTTCGTTGCAGGATTTGTCTCTCGAAGAGATGGACGCCCTGTGGAACGAAGCCAAACGCCGGGAATAGTTATCTAAGCCTGTCGAACTGGGTGAGGATGTGGTCTTTGCGAATTGCGCGGAAGGCCAGCAACACCAGGACGAAAGCCAGCAGGGGGAACAGCACTGGAACATGGAATGCCGTCGCTGTGACGCCGCTGACGTGTTTCACCACAAAGAAAATCATGCCGAACAGGCCGAGGGAGAGCACCATGTTGTAGATGCAGAGCCGCATCTGGAGCACCCTGTGTCGGAACAGGAAGATGGTGATAAGCAGCAGCACGTTGATAATCTGTGCCATGGCGAACAGCGACCAGGAAGTGAGCATTCGCTCACTGCCCTGGGATGTCTCGTGGAAGAATCCGCGCAAGTTGAACGTATAGATGGAAGTATCCGAGGTGACCAGGTCGGCCAGCGTCAGATAGGACATCGCCGAGATGAGGGCGATGGCCAAAAGCAGATAAACAGACTGGATGCGTTGTATCATGGTGAAAATGTTTAATCAGATGTCGTTCGCATGGTGTCGCGCTGGAAAATCAGCTCCGCGTTCTGGATTTCCACAGCTTTAAACCAGACAGTATCGGGCCGCAGGTCGCGGACATGGCCGACGAAATACCCTTGCAGCTGTGCCGGCGTCCTGCTCAGCCGCCGCTCGAAACTGTAATGTGTGAGCCGGCCGTTCGGCCGCAGCGGCCACCGTTCTGCCGGCGTCAGATACTCGCGGGCCGGCTGCAGCGAATCCCCGTAGGCGAACCAGAATGACATGTGCGGCAGGAAAGACTGGTCCTGCGGATAGAGCAGGATGTCAGCCGAAATACGGTACAACCCTGTGTCCCGCAGGTCGATGGTCAGGTAGAAACTGCCGTGCATGCTGTCGGGCGACGCCATGTAGCCGAGACCGGTGGAATGAAGCAGCTCCGGCGGGTCCGGTTCCCTCAGGATAGCTTCCTGCATAGCATTGAACTTGTTGACGATCCGCGTGTAAATTTTGTTGAATTTCTTGGGATGATGGCACAGAAAGTTCAGTGTGCTGTCGAACTGCGCCTCGGTATAGCCGTGCTTGTGCATGAGGTACACATTGTATTGCATGGTGTCGTCCCAATAGACATTGCCCGTGCTTTTGCTCTGGAAAAAGCCGTTGGCCCAGTGAATCTCCGTGACCAGATCTTCGAAGTCGTCCAGCGGAATCATGGCCGGCGGCTCATGACGGCACGCAGTGGCCAGCAGGCCGGCCAGCAGCAGGCAAACGGTTCTTTTCCAGAATATAGACGACGGATACATGGGCTAAACAGATTCCAGACTCCAAACGTACAAAGGTACGTGAAGAATACGACAAAAAAAAGAGCGGCCGCCGGGCCGCTCTTCTCAGCAGGGATGGCTTATCCCCTGATAGCCGTGATACCGGGCAGGGCCTTGCCTTCCATGTATTCCAGCATGGCGCCGCCGCCGGTCGAGACGTAGCTGACTTTGTCGGCCAGCCGGTTCTTGTTGATGGCTGCCACCGAGTCGCCGCCGCCGATAAGGCTGAACGCGCCGTTCTGCGTGGCTTTGGCTACTGCCTGCGCGATGGCCGAGGTGCCTTTGGAGAATTTCTCCATTTCGAACACGCCCATCGGGCCGTTCCACAGCACCGTCTTCGATGCGGCGATGACCTCGCTGAACTTGGCGATGGATTCGTCGGCGATGTCGAGGCCCATCCAGCCGTCGGGCGTTTCGTTCACCTTCGAGACACACACGTCGGCGTCGGCGGCGAAACGGTCGGCGTTGACACCGTCCACGGGCAGATAAACTTTGACACCCTTGGCTTCGGCTTTCTTGAGAATCTCCAGCGCCGTCTCCAGTTTGTCGGTCTCACAGAGCGAGTTGCCGATCTGGCCGCCCAACGCTTTGACAAACGTATAGGTCATGCCGCCGCCGATGATGAGGTTTTGCACCCGGTCGAGCAGATTCTCGATAATCATGATCTTGTCGGACACCTTGGCGCCGCCCATGATGGCGGTAAAAGGTTTCTCGGCCGAAGTCAGCACGCGGTCCATGGCGGCCAGCTCGCTGTTGATCAGGAATCCGAACATCTTGTGGCCGGCGTCGAAGCAGTCGGCGATGAGCGCCGTCGAAGCGTGGGCGCGGTGGGCCGTACCGAACGCGTCGTTGACATACACATCGGCATAGCTGGCCAGCTGTGCCACGAACTGTTTCTGTGAGGCTTTCACCTGTTTCTTGGCAGCCGCCTTCTCCTCGTCGGTAGCGTCTTCGGCAAGGCCTCTCGGTTTGCCTTCTTCCTCGGCGTAGAACCGCAGGTTCTCCAGCAGCAGCACCTGGCCGGGCTTCAGCGCGGCGGCCATCTGCTTGGCGTTTTCGCCCATGCAGTCGTCGGCGAAAAGAATCTCCTTGCCGCCCAGATGCTGCGACAGCACCGGAATGACGTGGCGGAGCGAGAATTTCTTCTCAGGACCGTTCTTGGGACGGCCCAGGTGTGACATCAGGATGACGGAACCGCCGTCTCCCAGGATCTTCTTGATGGTCGGCAAAGCGCCGCGGATGCGGGTGTCGTCGGTGACAGCGAAAGTTTCCTTGTCGAGCGGTACGTTGAAATCGACACGCACGATGGCTCTCTGGCCGGCGAAATTGAATTGGTCTATGGTCTGCATATTGTGTAAGAATTAAAGTTTTACAGGTTGATACGGCGTCAGATAATCAGCATGGCGTCGCCGTAGGCGCCGAAGCGGTATTTCTCCTTGATGGCCACCTGGTATGCCTCCATCAGCCGGTCGTGTCCGGCAAAGGCGGCCACCATCATCATGAAGGTGGTGTAGGGCAGGTGGAAGTTCGTAATCATACAAGTGGGCACATTGACCGCATACGGCGGGAAAATGAACTTGTTGGTCCAGCCGTCGAACGGCTTCAGCATGCCGGTGGTCGAAACGGAACTCTCGACCGTGCGCAGCACCGTGGTGCCGACGGCGCAGATCTGCGCCTTGCGCTGTTTGGCATCGTTGATGACCTTGACCGCCTCGTCCGGGATGATGATGCGTTCGGAATCCATCTTGTGCTTGGTCAGGTCTTCCACATCGACACTCCTGAAACAGCCGAGTCCCATGTGCAGCGTGATTTCGGTGATTTTCACGCCCTTGATCTCCATGCGCTTCATCAGTTCCGGGCTGAAATGGAGTCCGGCCGTAGGTGCCGCGACGGCTCCCTCGTGGCGGGCATAGATGGTCTGGTAACGCTCGCGGTCTTCGGGTTCCGCCGGCCGCTTGATGGAGCGGGGCAGCGGCGTCTCGCCCAGCGTGTAGAGCGTCTTCTTGAATTCGTCGTGGCTGCCGTTGTACAGAAAGCGCAGCGTGCGGCCCCTCGAGGTGGTGTTGTCGATGACCTCGGCCACCAGGACATCGTTCTCTCCGAAATACAGCTTGTTGCCGATGCGGATCTTCCGGGCCGGATCGACGACGACGTCCCACAGCCGCTGTTCCTCGTTCAGCTCGCGCAGCAGGAACACCTCTATCTGGGCTCCGGTCTTTTCCTTGTTGCCGTAGAGCCGTGCCGGGAATACCTTGGTGTTGTTCAGGATGAACACGTCCGACTCGTTGAAGTACTCCAGCATTTCCTTGAAGATGCGGTGCTCTATCTCTCCGGTGTCCTTGTGCAGCACCATCAGCCGCGATTCGTCGCGATAATGGGCCGGGTACTGGGCGATGAGTTCCGGTGGCAGGTTGAACTTGTATTGCGATAGCCTCATAATGATATTATTTTTGAGAATCAGATTAATTCATGGTTGATATCAGTTGATCGACCCCCTCCATGGAGATGGCCTCCGACACCTCGAAGGGTCCGATGGCGGTGCGTCGCAGCGACGTCATGCAGGCGCCGGTCTTGAGCGCGCGGCCGAGGTCGCGCACGAGGGCCCGGATGTACGTGCCCTTGCTGCACCGGATGCGCAGCGTAACCAGCGGCAGCTCAGCCTGAAGCACTTTCATCGCCGTGATGGTGATTGGCCGTGCTTCCAGCGTGGTGTCGTCACCCTTCCGTGCCAGACTGTAGGCCCGTACGCCTCCGATCTTCTTGGCGGAGAACAGCGGCGGTTCCTGCATCGTCTCTCCGATGAAAGAAGCCACCACACTGTCGAGCAATTCCGGCGTGACATGGTCCGTCGGGAAAATGCCGTCGGTCCGGGTCTCCAGGTCGAAGGACGGCGTGGTGCGTCCCAGCTCCATCTGCGCCACGTATTCCTTGTCGTATTCCGTCATGTCCGTGATGAGCCGGGTGGCCTTCCCGGTGCACAGAATCATCAGACCGGTGGCCAGCGGGTCGAGCGTGCCGGCATGGCCCACCTTGAGTTTCTTTTGGTGCAGCTGTCGGGTGAGCAGGTTCCGCAGCCGGCGCACCACATCGAACGAAGTCCATCCCAACGGTTTGTCCACCAGCATCACCATGCCTTCCGCATCGCTTGCGGGGGCGGGGCTCTGTGCTTTCCACAGGGGGAAGTCGGACAAACTGACGGTCATGTTAACTCAGAATAAACAAGGTGAATAGACCAATAACGGCGCAATATACAGCGAACCAGACCAGCTTGCTGCGCCGGATGAGGCTCAGCATCCAGCGGCAGGCCATAAAACCGCTGACAAAGGCGGCCACGAACCCGACGGCGAGTGGCAGCAGACCGATGTCGGAAGCGGCACTCTGGCCTATTTCCATGCCGTCCAGCAGCGCCTCTCCCAGAATGGGTACCAGTACCATGAGAAACGAGAAACGCGCCACGTTTTCTTTTTTGTTGCCCAGCAGAAGTCCGGTGGAAATGGTCGCGCCGGAGCGCGACAGGCCCGGCAGCACGGCGCAGGCCTGGGCGATGCCGATGACAAAGGCATCCTTGAACGAGATGTCCTTCTTGGTTCCGGATGCGCACTTGTGGGCGGTGAACAGCAGGATGGCCGTGACCAGCAGCATGATGCCCGTCAGGCGCAGCCCGTTCCCGAAGAATTGTTCGACCGTATCCTTGAAAAAGAGCCCCACCACCAGTACCGGAATCATCGAAACAACGATCGTGGCGACATAGCGGGTTTCGTCGTTCCAGGCGAAGCGGCAGCAACCTTTCAGCAGCTGCAGCAAATCTTTCCAAAAAACACAGACGGTACTCAGCACGGTGGCCACATGCACGGCGACGGTGAACGTCAGGTGCTCTTCGGATGCGGTATGCAGCAACGCCTGACCTATTTCCAGGTGCCCGCTGCTGCTGACGGGAAGAAATTCTGTAAGACCTTGAACAATACCTAAAATGAGGGCATCAAGCCAATCCATGGGGCGTGTCGTTTTTCCAAGAATCGCAAATATCCGAAAAAATATTGGATAGTAGCACCTTAAAAATCAAAAACGTGTCATTTTGTTTGTAGAATTTCTTATATTTCGACTTGCATGTCTGCAATGGCGGGCAACATGATTTTGGAGTGTTTCCGATTACCACCCTGGCATCTTCGGATATAATAATCGCCGTATTTTTGCGTTTAATTACGAGAGATGTGGCAGATAATCCATAGGACGGGCCGCTGGATGCGGCGATGCGCAGTCGTGCTCTGTGCGGTGGCGTTGACGGCGGTGCTGCCTGGTTGCAGTGTCGGTGCCAAAATCGCGGCGGGCGATGCCTCGTACCGGGCGGGCGAATACCGCACGGCGGCCGACATCTACCGGAAATGGTACGCCAAGCTGGGCAGCCGCGAGGCCCAGACCGAGGTCATCTTCCGCATGGCCGAATGCTACCGGCTCTCGAACCTGCCGCAGAAGGCCGAGGCCGCCTACAAGCGCATCGCCAACCGCAAGGGCGTCGATCCGGTAGTTTTTCTATATCTGGCTGAATGTCAGAAGAAAAACGGAAAGTACGAAGACGCTTTGGCTTTTTGCAGAAAGTACATGGAGGCGGAGCCGGACGATGCCAGGGGAGCGGCCGAATACCAGTCGTGCCTGGATGCGGCGGAACTCGCGAAGCGTCCGACGCCGTATGTCGTGGAACTGGTGACACAGCTCAACACCCGCTTCAACGACTTCAGTCCGATGCTCGCCGCGTCCGACGGGACGGTGCTGTATTTCACGTCGTCGCGCGACAATGTGCTCGGACGGGCGGTGCATGGGGCCACCAACCAGAAATTCACCGATCTTTTCGTCTCGACGCTGCGCAACGACATATGGTCGGTGCCGCGTCCGGTGAGCGGCGCGGTCAATACCGAGGACGAAGAGGGCTCCTGCTCCTTTGCCGGCGATTTCACTACGATGTACTTCACCCGGTGCCGGCAGGACAAGACGCGGCCGTGGGGTTGTCAGCTGCTGGTGTCGGAACTTTCGAACGAGGTCTGGGGCAAGGCGCAGGAACTGCATTTCGTGGACGATACGGTCACGGTGTCGCATCCGGCAATATCGTCCGATGCGCTGACGCTGTATTTCGTGTCGGACATGCCGGGCGGCATGGGCGGCAAGGATATCTGGCGTACGGTGCGGAGCGATGCGGGCGAGGCCTGGTCGGCACCGGTCAACCTGGGCGAGACCATCAATACGGCCGGTGATGAGATGTTTCCGTACGTGCGGGACGACGGCACGCTGTATTTCTCGTCCGACGGTCATCCCGGGTTGGGCGGACTGGACATTTTCAAGGCTGTCCCTTCCGAGACGGCGTCGATATTCGACCTGCCCGAGTGGGAGGTGCAGCACATGGGTGCGCCGCTCAATTCCTCGGCCGACGATTTCGGCATCACATTCGCCGCCGGGCGCGAAGCGGGCTTCTTCAGTTCTACGCGGTCATCCCGCGGCGATGACAATATTTACGCTTTCCATGTGCCCGAGGCTTCCTATATACTCTCGGTTTCGGTACAGAACGCCCGGACCGGTGAGGCGATGCCGTCGGTCCGGGTTGACATGCTGACCAACGATGGCCAGACGCGGCAGTTCGAGGCCGATGCGCAGGGGCAGTTCACGGTGGAGCTTCTCAAAGAGACCGATTATCTTTTCATGACGTCCCAGTCCGGCTTCCTGAAGGGCAAGCTGCGCGAGAGCACGGCTGGCAGGACGGGCGATACGGGCGAGATCACGCTGGCCGCCGTCATCCGCATGACGCCGACCGACCGGCCCATCGAAGTGCCGGATATCTTCTACGATTTCGCCGACTGGCGGCTGCGCCCCGAATCGCAGGAGGCATTGAACCGTTTGGTTGAAATCATGCAGGACAACGATCAGATTGTCATTGAGTTGGCTTCACATACCGATTCGCGCGGCACCGACGAATTCAACCAGGAACTGTCGCAGCGCCGGGCGCAGTCGGTGGTCGATTACCTCATCGCCCGCGGCATCCCGGCCGACCGCATGCAGGCACGCGGCTACGGCGAGTCGGTGCCCAGGACGGTGGACGCTGTCCTGGCGGAGCAGACCGGAGCGTTGCAGGAGGGGGCCGTGCTTACCGAAGCCTACATCGAGACACTGCCCGACGAGACGGCACAGGAAGCGGCGCACCAGTTCAACCGGCGCACGGAATTCACGGTTATCAGGGAATTGGAATGACGGCCTATACCGCCACCGCGCCGGCGATGTGCGGATGCGGGTCGTAGCCTTCGATGGCGATGTCCTCGTACTTGAAGTCGAACAGCGACTGGACGTCCGGATTCAGCCGGAGCGTCGGCAGCGGCCGCGGCTGGCGGCGGAGCTGCTCCTTGCATTGCTCAATGTGGTTGAGATAGATATGTGCGTCGCCCATGGTGTGAATGAATGTGCCGGGCTGCAGGTGGCACACCTGTGCCATCATGCTGAGCAGCAGTGCATAAGAGGCAATGTTGAACGGCACGCCCAGGAAGGTGTCGCAGCTGCGCTGGTACAGCTGGCACGACAGTTTCCCTTCGGCCACATAGAACTGGAACAGGATGTGGCAGGGCGGCAGAGCCATCTGGTCGATCTGCCCCACATTCCATGCCGACACAATGTGACGCCGGGAGTCCGGGTCGTTCTGGATGGAATCGATGACCTGCTGAATCTGGTCGATGTGCCGTCCGTCGGGTGCGGGCCAGGAACGCCACTGGTATCCGTAGATGGGGCCCAGGTTGCCGTCTTTGTCGGCCCATTCGTCCCAGATGGACACTTTGTTCTCGTGCAGATAGGCCAGCGAGGTACTGCCCTTCAGGAACCACAGCAACTCGTGGAAGATGGAGCGGGTATGCAGTTTCTTGGTGGTCAGCAGCGGGAATCCGTCTGAAAGGTCGAAACGCATCTGGTAACCGAAGATGCTGAGGGTGCCGGTGCCCGTGCGGTCGGCCTTGCGGACGCCGTGCGTAAGGATATGGTCGAGTAATTGCAGGTATGCTTGCATGGTGCAGAAAAAATAGCTTGGCAAAGATACGAAAACAAAATACTTAAAACGCATTTTGTGCGTTATCAGAAGCAGGTGTGGTCTATCGGACCCCGCGCCGCCGGAAACAGCCATGAGCAGCGACAGCCATTTTATAAAAAAGCATAAAAGACAGCAGGGTGTGAAGTTTTTTCGTACTTTTGCCAGTCGGACTTTCTATCCGGAAGCTAAGTATTTGTGCCATGCGGTCTTAGCTATGCTTCTGCTGCTGCAGGATGCTCCTTTGGCCGCACAGCGCCGTTTTGCGCTGGATGCCGGTGTCGGCACGGGTTGTGCGTATTACATCGGCGACAACAACTGCCGCAAACAGTTTTACAATGCATCTCCGGTGTGGGAAGGACTGGCGAGAATGAGTTTGGATGAGCACCATGTGCTGCGCATGGACGTGGCGTTCGCCGACCTGGATGTCGGCGGAACCGGTTCGGCCGGCATCGTGCATGTGGGCGTAGGGTACGAGTACAATTTCTTCCCATACGATCCGCAACTGCCCAAACCGCCCTATACGCCGTATGTGTTTCTGGGACTGGGATATTTCTTTGCATCCTGCCCGGAAACGCCGGACTCCGGCAGCCGCGAAGGCTGCAACCTTGCCATCCCTTTCGGCATGGGTGTCAAGTACAGGGTGTCGAAACGGTGTACGCTGGGGGCGGAATGGTCTTTTGCCAAGACATGCACGGACAGGCTGGACGGCGTGAGCGGGCCTTCGTACCAGTTGCTTCACAATAACGACTGGTATTCGTTCGCCACCGTGACCGTCGCGATACGGGTGCTGAATCCCAAACGGCATTGCAGTTCGTATCTATAGACCGCATGATATCGAAAGAATCCATACAGGGCGGACCTGTGCCGAAGCATGTGGCCGTCATCATGGACGGCAACGGCCGCTGGGCCCGGCAGCGCGGACTGAGCCGCGTGCTGGGGCACCGCAACGGTGTACAGGCCGTGCGGGAAACGCTGGAGGCTGCGTCCGAGGCGGGTGTATCCTACCTCACGCTGTATGCCTTTTCCACCGAAAATTGGAACCGTCCCGCCGAGGAAGTCTCGGCGCTGATGTCGCTGTTGGTGCAGACCATCGACAAGGAGACGGATACGCTGATGCAGCATGGCATACGGCTTCTGACGGTGGGCGGCATCGAGGCCCTTCCGGCGGAAGCCCGCAACGCACTGATTGCCTTGCGGGAGAAGACGTCGGTCAACACGGGGCCCACCCTCATCCTGGCGCTGAACTACAGCGGCAAATGGGACATCACGCAGGCAGCCCGCCGGCTGGCCGGCGATGTCCGCAGCGGCGTACTGGATGTCGCCGATATCGACGAACAGTGTTTTGCCGGTTATCTTTCCACGCAGGGCATCCCCGATCCGGAGCTGATGATCCGGACCAGCGGCGAATGCCGTCTCAGCAATTTCCTGCTGTGGCAGCTGGCTTATGCCGAGTTTTATTTCACCCCGGTTCTGTGGCCGGATTTCCGCAAAGAACATTTTTTCGAGGCCATCGCCGATTTTCAGCACCGGGAGCGCCGGTTTGGCAGGATAGATGCGCAGATTAGTTGAAATGAGTTGTAAATGAAGAAGTTCATTCTATATATTTTGCTGGCCGCCGGGCTTTTAAACGTCAGCCAGCCTGCGGCTGCCCAGAATCAGGCGCTGCTGCCCGGCACGCCGACCGAGATGACCGACGCTGCCGACGACCTGGATTTCGCCTCGCTACCGTCGCTGGACTACCGAAACGCCAAATCGTACCGCATCGCGGCCATCCGCATCACCGGCGTCCGTTT
>JAEEGL015507928.1_pt1 | contig 12389 bp, 11 predicted proteins | sample 9134231 | NCBI WGS metagenome assembly JAEEGL01 (sample SAMN16246548, study PRJNA631951) | gut metagenome | biome: gut microbiome; feature: rumen; material: fiber-attached | host: Bos | place: Iran: Karaj | collected 2018-10 | reverse complement strand
TCCTGAAACAGCGAAATCTATGCTGAAAAGATTCAGAGTGACTACAAAGAGATATAAAGGGGATGCGTATGCTTGTTTGCACATCTCTGACAAATGAAACATGCAATATTTGCATATTTACTCTTGACAATTATGTGCAAATATTGCATATTGTTATTGGGAGGGATATGCAAATGAACGATCTTAGGAAGATTCGTATAGATAAACATCTAACGCAGAAGGAAGCAGCAGCAAGACTGGGAGTGTCTCTTCGATCTTATATTTCCTACGAAAAAGATGATACAAAAAAGGACAGTGCAAAATACAGATTCCTATTACACGAGCTGGAGAATCTGGATCCTCTGGATGAAGATCATGGGGTACTGTCCAATGAGGATATCAGAAAGATATGCATTGAGATTTTCTCTGAATATGATGTTGATTACTGCTATTTGTTTGGATCATATGCTAAGGGAAAAGCTACAGATACAAGCGATGTTGATCTTATGATCTCAACCGGAGTTAAGGGGCTCAGGTTCTATGAATTGGTTGAAAGACTCAGAGAAGCACTTCATAAAAAGGTTGATGTTTTGGACTTCAAACAACTTGTTAACAACGAAGCACTTCTAAATGATGTTTTAAAGGAAGGCATTAGAATATATGGATAACCCCAAAAATGATAGTTACTATGCCTTAAAGATTTGCGAGGATCTTGAATTCATATTAAGGAATACTAAGGATATCGAGAAAGAAGAGCTTAGTCAGAATGAAGTGCTCCTTGATTCAATGATGTTTCGACTTATACAAATATCAGAAAATGCCAAGAGACTTAGTGATGAGTACAAGGCAGAACGCTCAGATATTCCGTGGACAGCTATTTATGGTTTAAGAAACAAGATTGTGCATGACTATGGAAACGTTGATTTAGATATAGTATATTCTACTATGAAAGATGATATTCCGGAATTGCTCGCCGGCATTCGCGAACAGAATAATGGATAAATAAATGCAGGTTTTTCAGGAGAAAGTATGAAACTCAGCATAATAGTGCCTGTCTATAATATGGCATCAGATGACAAACTCACATATTGCCTTGATTCACTCATAGCGCAGACCATAAGCGACTATGAGATCATTGCCGTGGATGACTGTTCGACGGACAACTCGTTTGCGATCATGCAGGATTATGAGCGAAAGTATCCCGAGAAGTTCCGCGCGATACACAGCGAGGTAAACCTCCACCAGGGCGGAGCCAAGAATATAGGTATTAAGGCGGCGAAAGGAGATTGGATCGGATTCATTGATGCGGATGACTGGATCACTCCGGATTATTACGAGAAGATGATCGGCAGGGCTGAGGAAACCGGAGCTGACATAGTCGGCTGCGATTACAATATAGTTCACAGCCATACTTATGAGGTTGGTGATATCGATGCCAACAGTAAGATCGATCAGGTGGGAGACCTTGATCATGAGAAGAAAAAGAGCCTGATCTTAGATGGCGGCTCTCTGTGTGTCAAGATCTTCCGCAGAAAGACCATAATAGATAATGAGCTCTGGTTCCCCGAGAATATCTTTTATGAGGACAACGCTCTTGGCAATTCATATATGCTGACCGGGAACCACTTTGAATACATTCAGGAACCGATGTACTACTACTATCAGCATGGAGATTCGACGGTGCATTCATTCTCTGTGAAGCGTTGTGAAGACAGGATGGAAGCCGGCAGGATCATGATCTCCGAGGCTAAGAGGCTCGGATTCTATGATGAGTTTAAAGCTGAAATTGAGTATAAGTTCACTCAGCTGTTCTACGTGAATACACTCTTTACCTACATGCCCTGTGTTCGTCCGACTAAGGTCAGTTTTGTAAAGGCAATGACAGATGAATTGCTCTCATTTTTCCCGAACTTCCGTGATAATCCCTATTATACGGAACGTACAGGCGATGAAGAGAAGCGTCTGATCGACATGGCATGCGCCTCACCGCTTAGATTCTATGTATACTATAAGCTTCTGTGGGCTTATCGTAATATAATGAAAAAAATAAGAGGAAGATGAAATAGGAGAGATGAACTATGGCTGATACGGGATTTCCGGAGAGCGATTGGAAGCTGTACAAAGAGAAGCTGCCGGTGTGGCAGGAAGATTATATGGAGATGCTCTGTCAGGAATATCTGGATCTGCTTAACGGCGACCAGGCTGCATCAAAGAAGTTCTGGGACCTGAAGGAGCGGATATATGATGACAAGAGCAAAGTCGGAGTCCGTGCTGTAATGACTCCGTCAATGATGCATCCAAATATAGTCGAACTTATCAGGGAAAATGTCATCACTACGGAGGATCTTGACGGATTCAGTGATGAACTGAAGGAAGCCGTACAGGGAAGTCTGCAGTGGTAAGGGCCCGGGTAATGATCGCTTAAGAAGATTGCGTGTTTTTTTCTGGCTTGATATGCCGAAAAGTGGTATAATATACAAGCAGAGTTTTTGTTTTTGACTTCAGGGCATGATGATCTGTTTTATCGGATCGGATTGTGAGGTGTACATGAAAGCATTAGTTATTTATCTGATACTGTGTTTTATCGGATCGGGTATCACCAATATGAATACAAGCGCCGACAGCGCTGCAGCGGCAGAAGAGCCGGTCTGCGAGAGTGTTTGCGAAGTTGTTGAATACTGCGAGGTGGAGGAGGCACATGTTTCTGATACTGCCTATGATCTGAGCGATGAGGATATGTTCGTTGAAGAAGATCAGGATACGGATGATGAGCCTGCGGATGATAATGAGTCTGGTGTATCTGCTTCTGCAGTCCCCGTTGTTAAGAATACGGAGGTTCCCGTTACTGTTGTAAGCGATCCTGCATCTGATGAGGATGCGGAATGGGATGACGACTGTGACGATGATGAGGATGATGACTGGGATGATGAAGATTGGGAGGACGATCAGGACCGGGACGACGATCAGGACATCGATGACGATGACGAAGATGATGGTGAACCGGCAGAACTGATCCCTGAATGGCGTCTTCGTGACGGTGATCCCGATGAGACAATATATCCGGAGCCGATGAGACCGTGGTATGTTCATAATCAGGTCATATTCCTGGCTGATTCAGAGGAAGAGGCTCAGGGCGTGGCTGATGAATACGGCCTTACTCTTGAGTCATTCTCGTATGGAGTCGCTGTTCTTAATACGGGCGATACGGATGCCCGTGACGTAGTTGCATACGGAAGAGAGAACGGTCTTACCCCCGTAGAGCTCAATCATATCATCTATCTCGACGATCCTGTGGAGAGGTTCCAGCCGATACGATGGGAGAGGCATGAGATCATAGATGATGATCCGGATACGGATCCGGGTGATGATACGGTTCCGGATGACGATGAATGATACGATCGACATGAAAGAGAAAGTGTAAAGCTTTCTCTTTTTTTATTGGGAGAACGGGGCATTTTTTGTTTTACAGGTTGTACGCATCTTGATATAATGATTCTGTATTATGCGGGAGGAGAATCAGATGAAAGAGTGGAAACCATGGCACATCATTTTGTTCATTGCAGGATGTGTGTGTCTGAATGTCGGAGGAAAGCTGATAACCGTATGGCTTCAACTGCCGCTGTGGGGCGATTCGTTCGGCACGGCATTATGCGCGTTCATTGCGGGTCCGGTATGCGGTGCGATAGTCGGTCTCACGAGTAATCTCGCATATTGCGTGATCAACCGGTTATCTGCGGTATATTCCTTCACAAGCATTGCCCTGGGTATCATCATAGGTGTCGCTGCTCAGAGGAAATGGTTCGACCGGTTCTACGGATTTATGAAAGCGGCTTCTTTAGCCATGCTAACGGCACTTATCGTGTCTGTCCCCATTGATCTGATATTTGATAAAGGCTTTACGGGTAATAAGTGGGGTAACGGAGTAGTTGATTATCTGCTGGATAAGAAATGGCCCATTGCGCTGTGCTGTATCATGGGACAGCTGGCCATTGAATTCGCCGATAAGATCCTTACGATCGCTGTGGTTTATCTGGTCATATTATTCGAGCGTTGGAATCATAGAAGGCTAAATGAGAATACGGTGCGGCCGGTCGGCGGCAGCAGTACGGGGAGCACCGGAAGTACGGCTCTTTTACTTATTTTGTCATTGGGGCTAAGCCTGTGTATGCCGATGCATGCAGAGGCTGCGACAGGCCCCGCCGCTGAGGCACCGGATTATAACGATTATGTACAGAGCATCTACAGCAGTAATAACGGTCTGCCGTGCGGAGAGGCCAATGATATAGCCCAGACCAATGACGGTGTTCTCTGGATCGGTACTTATGCGGGATTATACAGATACAACGGACGGGAGTTCCGCTGGGTAGATGATTATGAATCGGTTAAGAACGTTAACTGTCTCTATGTGGATGAAGAGGGACGTCTCTGGATCGGGACCAACGATAACGGTCTGTCCATAGTGATCAGAGAGAAGGTCGTTAACGTTCTGGATCAAGAGAGCGGTCTTCCTTCCAATTCTGTTCGCTGCATCATCCGGTCATCGGACGGATATTATTATGTTGGAACTACCGGAAGTATGCAGGTGCTTGCCATGAATAATGGCATTAAGCCTGCCAATACTCTGGATGAGATCAATTATGCCGACAGCATCACTGCCGATGAGAACGGCCATGTTGCAGCGATAGCATCAGATGGACGGCTCTTCCTGCTTAAGAACGGAGAAGTGCTGAAGACGATTCAGCTTCCTGATGAGCATGAACTGTATAACTGCTGTGCATTTTCTCCTGAAGGTACACTGATGGTGGGAACATCCATCAACCATATCTACAGTTATGATGTTTCTGCGGATGATTTCAAGCAGCTCAAGGTCATAACCTGTGATGATGTTGCGAGCATCAATAACCTGAATTACTTAAGTGACGGTACGCTGTTCATCTCTACCGACAGCGGAATATCATATATGGACAACGGCGGTTATCACCGTCTGAATACCAATGAATTCAACAACTCCATTGACAATATGCTCTGTGACTACCAGGGCAATCTGTGGTTCACTTCTTCAAGACTGGGTCTCTTAAGACTTGCCAAATCCCCATTTAAGGATATATACGGCGCAATCGGTATGGAGCGGAAGGTTGTCAATGCCATTGTTTTCTGGCAGGACAATTACTATATCGGAACCGATACGGGACTTGATGTGGTGGACAAGGGATGCCATCGGGAGATAGACAACAAACTGACGGCCGAACTTGAGGGAAGGCGTATCCGTTGTATGTATGTGGATGAAGATGATCATCTGTGGGTATGTACTTACGGTAACGGTCTGATGGAGTTTGCTCCAAACGGTGATGAATGGACATATAATGCGGACAGCGGAAGCTTCGGCAACCGTGCCCGTATAGTGACCGGTCTTTCGGACGGAACGATATTGGCTGCGGGAGATACCGGTATCAGTTATATCAAGGATCATAATATAACCAAGACTATCCGTAATGAAGACGGGCTCATCAACTCCATGATACTGACGATCACGGAGAGAAGTGACGGAACGATCCTGGCCGGTACCGATGGTGACGGTATAGCCGTATTAAAGGATGGCGAGGTTTCTGATATATACACCAGAGAGGATGGCTTAAGCAGCGGTGTCATCTTACGAACCGTCAAGGATCCCAAGTCTGAGGGCGTATTCATCGTTACCAGCAACAGTCTGTGTTATCTCGGACCGGAAGGCGGGATCCGCGTACTGGAACAGTTCCCGTACTTTAACAATTATGACATCTGGGTCAAGGATGAAGATACATTGTTTGTTATGTCCAGCGCGGGTATCTATGTGGTGGAAAGAGATGAAATGGTCGCAGGCGGTGAGATGGCCTGGGAACTTTTGGATGCACGAAGGGGTCTTGGTACTTCCCTGACTGCCAATTCATGGAACTATTATAACGGAAACGGGGATCTCTTCCTTCCCTGCGATACGGGTGTATATAAGATAGATGTCGACAAGTACAACAGTGATGTACGTTCTTACAGGATGCAGCTTGCTTCCGTAAGGCTGGACGGAGTACTGCAGCCGATCTCACATAAGGAGGCCATAACGGTCGGTCAGGGTGTAGACAGGATAGAATTAAGCCCTGAGATACTCAACTATACCATTCAGGAGCCCAATGTGGGTTACTACCTGGAAGGCTATGAGAAGCAATGGACAATAGTGCCGCAGAACAGTTTAAACAGCATCAACTATGTCAATCTCCATGCAGGTACATATGTCTTCCACCTGGCCATATTTGACAGTGCGGGTGAGCGTATACTGGAAGAGAGACAGTTTGAACTGATCAAGGAAGGCGAGTTGTTTGAGCAGCCTTACTTCCACATCTACATGCTCCTGCTCCTGTCACTTATCCTGGTATGGTTCACATGGCTGATAGTGCAGAGACAGCTCAATCAGCAGCAGATCCAGTTGAACATGGCTAATGAGACGGTCAACGCCATAGCAAACGCAGTCGATGCCAAGGATGTCAGGACTCATCAGCATTCTCAGCGTGTGGCGGAGTATTCGGAGATGATCGCCAGAGAGATGAACTGTTTCAAAGGATTACACAAGAACAAGGAACTCTCCAATCTAAGGAAGGCCGCACAGCTGCATGACATCGGCAAGATCGGTGTTCCGGACAGTGTGCTCAACAAGGTCGGAAGGCTTACGGATGAAGAATATGTACAGATGAAATCGCATGTTACGAGAGGCGCCGAGATCTTAAAAGACTTCACGCTGGTCGAGCATGCTGCGGAAGGAACCAGATATCATCATGAGCGCTATGACGGACGAGGCTATCCTGACGGTCTTAAGGGTGAAGAGATCCCTCTCTTCGGCCGTATCATAAGTGTGGCCGATGCATTCGATGCCATGACATCCAACCGTGTATACCGTAATCATATGGACACGGATTATGTCATAAACGAGATGAAGCGCGGACGTGGGACTCAGTTTGATCCGGATGCGCTGGATGCGTTCTTCAGGCTGATCGATAAAGGGATCATCAATCCTGATGAACTCTATGCACAGAAGAGTGCAGAGATCAAGCAGGCTGACAAGGAGGCCCATGAGGAGCTGGCACGCCGCGTGGAGGAAGACAAGAAGATCCAGGCTGCCCAGATGCAGAGTGAGGAGAAAGGAGAGACGGTATGAAGCGAGTATATATTATAACTGTTCAAACCTGTCTGGCCATACTGGTTATTCTCCTGTGTCTGTTCAGAGTGTTTAATCTCTCCGGCACAAAAGACCATCTGACGGTCGGATTTATCTATGACAATGATGAGAGTACGCCTTATACATACAATTTCTCTCTTGCCAAGGATGCTGTAGAGAAGAAGTACGGAGAAAAGGTGACTATCTATACATGCAGCAACGTTCTGGATGATGAGATGGAAGAACCCTTAAGGGAACTGGCAGAGAAAGGCTGCGACATCATCTTCTTCAACGGCTACAGTAAACTGGTCATGAAGCTTGCTCCTGAATATCCCGATATACAGTTTTGCCAGACTTCATACATGGATATGTACGGTCAGACCGTACCTGCCAATTATCATACATTTAAGGGTGAGGCTTATCAGGGACGATATATCAGCGGTATAGCTGCCGGGATGAAGATCAAGGAGATGATATCGGAGGGTATCATCACACCGGACCAGGCGTTGGTGGGCTTTGTGGCTGCATTCCCGACATCTGAAGTGATCTCGGGATATACGGCATTTATCCTGGGTGTTCGTGCAGTGGTTCCGGATGCTGTGATGAGAGTCAGATATACCCAGACCTGGAGCAGTTTTGCCCAGGAAGAGAGTGCCACGAAGAAGCTTCTTGACGAAGGATGCGTGGTGATCTCCCAACATACCGATACCATAGGACCGGCCCTGGCCTGTGAGGAAGTCTCGGAGACCAGACCCGTATACTTCGTAGGCTACAATCAGAGTATGTCGGAGGTCGCGCCGGGCAGTTCGCTGGTAACTGCAAGGATCTGCTGGGAGCCATATGTGCTCGGGGCAGTGGATGCGGTCATGAGCAATAAGAAGATCGAGGATGTGGTAGCCGGTCATGTTCATGGCAATGACATATCAGCAGGATTTGAACATGGATGGGTCGAGATGGAGGATCTGAATCAACAGAATGCTGCACCGGGGACAGAGAATTCCATGAACTATGCCATTGCACAGTTTAAGCGCGGATATAATGATTTCGTATTTATGGGCAGATACACGGGCGTTAACCCGGATGATCCTTCGGATACATGCAGTCTGCAGAGTGCCTATATAGAGAATGAGAATACATCCTATCCGCTGTTCCATTATATACTTACGGATGTTGTTACCATCGAAGAGTAAGTGACGGGTGACCGATGAACATCAGAGTGATCAAGAGCGGCAGAAAGACCATATCCATAGAGGTCACACCGGAATGTGACGTGATAATCAGAGCTCCGTATCTGACATCCAGAAGAGAGATCGCCCGGTTCATTGATGACAGAACGGACTGGATCAACAGGACGGTCCGCCGTATGGAAAAGAACAGGATACAGAGCGGGACGGACAGAGGGACACTTTTAAGCGACGAAGAGATCCTTATGCTGTCAGAACAGGCCAAGGATGTGATCCCACATAAGGTGAACTATTATGCCATGCTCTTAGGCGTTGACTACGGCAGGATAACGATCCGCAATCAGAAGACACGATGGGGAAGCTGTTCCTCCAAGCACAATCTCAACTTCAACTGCCTCCTTCTGAGAGCTCCGGATGCAATACTTGATTATGTTGTGGTACACGAACTGTGCCATATAAGACATATGGATCATTCCAAGGAATTCTGGAATGAAGTCGAGGGGATACTCCCCGACTATAAGAAAAGGAGAAAATGGCTCAAGGACTATGGAGAGAGGCTCTATTACAGCGATCTTCAGATCCCTGAGTACTAAGGACAGATATGATATCAGCCAAAACCTCCAAGATGTTAAGAGGAATAGCGATCCTGATCGTGATCGCAAGCCACTACGCGGGATGGATGTATGTGGAGCCTAAGTTCGTAACGGCCCATGACTGGATCCTTAAGTGGGGTCCTGCGGGAGTGGATATATTCTTTCTCATGTCAGGCTACGGCCTCCATAAGAGTGCCGAGAGATCTAAGCATACCAAGCGTAATGACAGCGGAATAACCTTCGGCTTTGTCATGAAGAGAGTGATAGGGGCTTATATTCCCTATCTTATTTGTGCATATCTTATCAATGTTTTCGACGGTACATGGAAGAGTGTTGCTGAAGAAGGAACCATGAAGGAAGCTCTTATAAAGTTCTTCACTGCAGGCGGTTTCTGGTATATGAATGTGCTCTTTACCATGTATATCGCATTTATGATCATCTATCGTTTCTGTGGCAGGTTCCGTATTCCACTCATTATCCTTGCCATCATAGGCCAGACATATTATCTCTTTAATAAGGGATATATGGACTTCTGGGAATTATCCAACATGGCGTTTATAGTGGGAATACTTGCAGCGGCGGCAGAAGATAAATACCGTGACTTTATGCTTAAGCCCGTGTTTAAGATCCTTCTCGCCCTGGTCGCAGGTGCAGGGATGTGGTATACATTTACGCAGGTACAGGCTCATGGCGGCAGTAGGACATCAACCTCTTTCGGATGGGAACTGGCCTTCAATATCTTCTTTTCTCTGGCGGTACTCTTTATCGGTTATATTATCCCTACATACAAGGGGCTCATACTCACAACTCTCGGAGAGTGCAGCCTCTTCATATATATACTCCACACTTCCATATTCTGGGTACTTATATATAAGTTCGAGGAATACGGATATGCCGTATCCAATATCATCACAGGGCTCATAACTCTGGCGGTTGGAACGGTTCTGGGAGTACTGTATAATAGCCTGATGGGTATGATCACCCGCAGAAAAGCACAACCTGAATGAAACTACGGAGGACGGACGTGAATAAGCATAAGATAATACATCATACAGCAATGGCACTGGCTATGGTTTTTGTTATGTCAACCATATGCGCCTGTGGAAAAATCAAGGAGACTGCAACTGTTACAGAAACAGAGGTTTCAGAGAGCACGGAACAAACACCTCTTGACGAGGCAGAGACTGAAGAATCCGTATCATCGGAGCAGGAGTCAGTAACGGAGACTACTGAGGCAACACCCACACCGGATGTAACCGTGTCGGTAGCGGAATCTTCAGAAGAGGAATCTTCGGAAGAGTTAGTTGCAGATATGAGTAAGGTCAAGACGTTCGATGCACCCAAGACCATGTATGCCGTAAAGAATGTAAATGCCCGTAAGGGTCCCTCTACGGATTTTGATTCCCTGGGGATGCTTAAGACCGGAGAGATGATCGAGGTGATCGGTCAGGATGAGGGCGGATGGTACGAGTTTAAGTATAAGAATGAAGTCGCTTTTGCAAGCAATGATTTCTTAAGCGAAGATAATCCACTTGCTGCGATCACGGATCCTGCTGTTTCAGAGACTGCACAGACAGTCCCGGATCCGGCTGTACCTGCTCCTGCAGCAGATGTACAGGCCCAGCCTGCTGCACCTGCTCCCGTCAAGGTAGTGACTGCTCCCGCAGGAGTCCTTATTATCGGGGATTCAAGATGTGTCCAGATGAGGGATATTACAGGCGGCGGCGGATGCTCGTGGATATGCCAGAAGGCCAAGGGCTATAGCTGGTTTGAGTCGACTGCCATCCCTCAGGCAGACGAGATCGTCGGCAAGGGTACCAAGGTTGTGATAGCCATGGGCGTTAATGATGTTGAGAATGTCAACAGCTATGCAGCCCTTATCAATTACAAGGCAGCTGAATGGGCTGCAAGAGGAGCGAAGACCTATTTCGTCTCAGTCAATCCCGTTTGGGAGAATCCGTATGTGACAGAGGATCAGGTGGTGGCATTTAACAGCGCCATAGCCGGTCAGCTCATAGGTGTCAGATGGATAGATACGCACAGTTATCTGGTGAAAAGCGGATATAATCTGACCGACGGAATGCACTTTGATGACGAGACCAACTTAAGAGTGTTCCAGGCCATTGTCGGGAGTCTGAGATAAGGTATAATGGAGAGTGACAGAATCATGAAAAGATTAGCCATAATAACTGCCCGGGGCGGCAGTAAGAGGATACCGAGGAAGAACATAAAGGAATTCAACGGAAGGCCCATAATGACCTATTCCATTGATGCGGCCATAGGAGCCGGTGTATTCGATAAGGTGATGGTATCTACGGAGGATGAGGAGATTGCTGCAATAGCAAAAGAGTACGGTGCAGAGGTCCCCTTCTACAGGAGTGAGATAACGGCAGGGGATTATGCGACAACTGCCGATGTCATAGAAGAAGTACTGGAGCAGTATCGAGCCATGGGTGAGGAATTCGACATGGCAGCATGCATATATCCGACGGCTCCTTTTGTCACATCCGAGAGACTTAAGGATGCAGTGGATACGCTGACAAACTCTGACGGAGACTCACTCATCCCGGTAGTCAGGTTCTCATTCCCGCCACAGCGGGCCATGGAGATACAGGACGGTAAGCTCATATTCCGTCAGATCGAATATATGGATTCGCGGTCTCAGGACCTTACTCCCCACTTTCATGATGTCGGACAGTTCTATGTGTTCAGGACAGAGAGCTTCCTGCGTAATCACAGGATCATGGCAGGCAAGATGATCCCCATGGAACTGTCGGAGCTCGAGGTACAGGATATAGACAATCCGGTGGATTGGAGGTTGGCGGAGCTTAAGTATAAGCTGATACATGAGAAATAACGGTTCGTACAGGCATGGAAGCAATATCATTATGAAAGACAGAATATATATTTGTCATACTTTCTATCATGTATATATCACGGTCCTTAAGGAACTCAATCTTCCGAAGGAAGAGAGGGGCAAGGCTTCCGTGATCTTAAGCACGATGTCCAATGACTTCGGGTCCTTAGACGTGAAGCTTAAGAATTGCGGACTGTTTGCGGAAGTCATGATGTTTCATGAGAAGGAGGATGTGTCCCTTCCGGAGGTGATGAAGTATCACACGGACAGAGGAAACCTGATACTCAATCTTTTACAGAGGATCAGATACACCAAAGCTCTGGGCAGGGCTCAGGAAGAATACATCCCGACCGACCTTAAGCAGTATAAGGATATATATGTATTCTGTGATTCGGATCCGATAGGTTATTATCTCAATTATAAGAAGATAAGATATCATGCCGTTGAAGACGGGCTCGATACGATACTATACTGTGACAGCGCCAGATACAGCAATATCGGACATTTCAGGATCAAGGCTTTCATGGCGCGATTGGGACTGATCTTTATAGAGAACGGTTATTCAAGGTACTGTATCGATATGGAGGTCAATAATC
>JAEEGL015466692.1_pt1 | contig 12389 bp, 11 predicted proteins | sample 9134231 | NCBI WGS metagenome assembly JAEEGL01 (sample SAMN16246548, study PRJNA631951) | gut metagenome | biome: gut microbiome; feature: rumen; material: fiber-attached | host: Bos | place: Iran: Karaj | collected 2018-10 | reverse complement strand
TATCCGCATAGCGGATGGTCTCCCGGACTTCCTGCCGAACACTGACCCCATAGGTCATGACTTCCTCTTCTTCGATCACGATCTTCTCCGAAACGAGCTCGTAATGACAGGGATGGTTATTCATGAGCTTCCTCTCTTTCTAAAAAATGCACGATAAGTATATTATTGTAATTAAGAAGCGCAGGCTCTGAAAATACTTCACTTCTCCCCGAAAAACTCATAGAAGTTTTTTTCGGCTGTGCTATAATACTACCGTGTTTGCGGAGCGGCCCGGCTGCTTCGCGATCCGAAAACGATAAGATTCAGGAGAAACCTATGAAAAAAACAGTCAAGATCACCGCGCTGCTGCTATGCTTCTGCCTCATGTTCACGGCCTGCGGATCCAAGCAGAGCGAAGAGTCCGGCTCCGGCGATTCGCAGCAGACTTCGGATACCGCCTCGGGCGTCACGGATTTCAACTACAGTCAGTCCATCACAGAGGACGGCATGTGGGAGGGCGTCAATGCCAAAGAGCTCGTCCATCTGCCCGATTACAGCCAGATCCTTGTTAAGCAGTCCGATATCGACGAACAGATCAAGTATTATCTCACCACCTACTCGGATGAGATCAAGGTCATGGACCGCGCGGTACAGGACGGCGACTATGTCAACATCGACTACGTCGGAACGATCGGCGGGGTAGAGTTTGAGGGCGGCAATACGAACGGAAACGGCACGACGGTTGTCATCGGCTATACGAAGATGATCGACGATTTTATCGAACAGCTCATCGGACATAAGCCCGGAGAGACTTTCGACGTCAACGTCACCTTCCCGGATAATTACGGCAAAGAAAACCTCAACGGCCGCGACGCGGTCTTTAAGACCACGATCAACTACATCTCCGAATACCGTCAGGCCGAGCTTTCCGACGACTTTGTCGTCAAGAATCTGCAGGGAAGTTTCGGTTGGACGAACGTCGAGGAGATGATCAGCGGCATCGCCAACAATTACGCGATGCAGTGGATCTTCAACAACAGCGAGTTCGTCAGCGTCCCGGACAGCATGGTCGACTACCAGCTCGATGCGGCGACCGCGTATTACAAGGTCATGGCAGGCTATTACGGCGTCAGCTTTGATGAGTTCCTCCAGAGCTATACCGAGGTGTCCTCCGAAGAGGCCTTCCGTGAAGCCCAGCACGACAGCGCCTACGACAGCGCTTCTTACTATCTGCTGTATCAGGCCCTTATCGAGGATCTCGGATACAGCGTCTCCGACAAAGATGTCACGGCCTTCTTCAGCAACCTTGGTTCGACCGATCTGACCACGATGGTCGACAACTACGGCATGCCGTATCTGAAGAACCAGCTGCTCATCGAGAAGGTCAACGACGAGATCAAAGCCCGCACCATGATCACGAACGCGGAGGATTAGACTGCAGGCCTCGATCTTCAGCATAAAAAGATTCGCTAAAAACCGCCGCAATCGTTGGTAGCTCAACGGTTGCGGCGGTCGTATCTTTTTTGACGAGCTGCAGATCGGATCGTGTTTACCGGGTAAAACGCTCCGGGTGACATGGAGATCTCAGGGCAGCGGACTCGTTTTTCCCGGGGATCGGCGCTTACGGGGCCTTCTGCAGACAAGAGACATTCGGAGATGGCTGCCGTAAGCAGCAAAGCAGCGGCCGCAGCAGGACAACGCCCCGTACCGCAGAAAGACGCCGCAAGGCTTTAGTCAATAAAAACCCTCTCGTCAGCGTTTCGTCTGACGAGAGGGCCTCGGTCTGTGAGTGAAAGGAGCGCTGCGTTATTCGTTTCTTATCCGGTCCAGTTCACCTTGGATCTGTTCTTGTACCAAAGCGGACAGCTCCGCTGTCTTCCAGCCTTTACCCGCCGTTTCGATCGGCGGAAGGATAGAGACTTTGATCGTGGCGGGGCTCAGACGCCCCTTTTCTTCGAAGGCCTTGTACGCGTTGTCGATGGCGACCGGAATGACGGGAACACCGGCCTTGACGGCGCAGCGCAGCGCGCCGGGCTTGAATTCTCCCATCTCCGGGCCTTTGCTGCGGGTGCCCTCCGGAAAGACGACCATCGGATAGCCGCTTTCGAGCCGTTTCTGCGCTTCGTTGATCGCCGTCAGGCTCTCCTTGACGCTTTCCCGGTTGATATAGACACAGCGCAGGTTCTCAAGCCACAGGTGGGCTACGGGGATCTTTTTTGTCTCGACCTTGGCGATGAAACCCTTCATGCCGCCGAAGCAGCACAAGACGGGTGCGATGTCCCACATGCTCTGATGGTTGGGGACGTAGAGCACAGCGCCTTCCGGGATGTTTTCTTCTCCGCGGATATCAAAGCGCACGCCGGCGATGCCAAAGACGCCGGCCCGCGCGATGCGGATGCCCATTGCAGTGCACTGCGGGCCTTTGCCCGTGAGCCTGCCGATGATCGCCAGCGGCAGCAGCAGTATCAGCATGATCGCTGCGTAGAGCAGCCATAAGATCGTTCTTATCATACACAACAGTATAGCACATAAGCCCGCAAAACGCGAGCGCTGCTGCCGGCTTTCCGCCTGCCGCGCCGCTTCCTTCGCAGCGGCGGATCTCATCGCGCTTTCTGTCAGTCGCAGGGCTTCTTTCACGCTGTCGGACCTTGTCCCGTTCTTTGAAGTATGATATTATTTATCAGTTATCCTTTAAAATCGGAAAGAGTGTATAGCATGGCTAAGGAAAAGATCATCAACATCGCCGTCATCGCACACGTAGACGCCGGCAAGTCCACACTGGTAGACGCTTTTCTCGCGCAGAGCGGAGTCTTCCGCGAAAACGAGGAAATGGTCGCACAGACAATGGATTCAAACGACTTGGAGCGTGAGCGCGGCATCACAATTTATTCAAAGAACTGCTCCGTCATGTACGGAGATTACAAGATCAACATTGTCGACACTCCGGGTCATGCAGACTTTTCGTCCGAAGTCGAGCGCATCATCAAGACCGTTGACACGGTCATCCTGCTGGTGGACAGTTCGGAAGGCCCCATGCCGCAGACCCGCTTCGTGCTGAAAAAATCGCTCGAACAGAATCTCAACCCCATCCTGCTGATCAACAAGATCGATAAACGCGACGCCCGCATTGACGAGGTCGTCGACGAGGTCTACGAGCTCTTCATGGATCTCGATGCCAACGACCGTCAGCTTGACTTTCCCATCCTTTATGGCATCGCCCGTCAGGGCATCGTTGTCAGAGACCCCGCGGAGGCTGCCGGGGTGCAGATTGAAACGGGCGAGGGCAAGGTCCGAAAGCGGGCTGCCGGACAGGACGGCCTGTCGATCGAGCCGTTGCTGGAGACCATCGTGCAGCAGGTAGAGGGCTACCCCGATCTTTCGGACGAGCCTTTGCAGTTCCAAATCTCCAGCCTGGCTTACGACGACTACATCGGACGGCTGGGCATCGGCCGCATCTATAAAGGCAGGGTGCATCCTGCAGAGCAGGTCGCTGTCGCCAAGCCCGACGGCAGTTATAAAATGGGCAAGATTAATCAAACCTTCATCTATCGCGGTCTCAAGCGCACGCCGGTGGATGAGGCGGTCTGTGGCGATATCTGCGTAGTCTCGGGCCTGCCCGACATCACGATTGGCGACACGCTCTGCCTCGAAAGCCATATCGACCCGCTGCCTTCGATCGACATCGAGGATCCTACTCTCAGTATGAACTTCATCGTCAACACCTCGCCGTTCGCCGGCAAGGAAGGCAAATACGTTACGACGCGGCATATCAAGGAGAGGCTCGAAAAAGAACTCGAGGTCAATGTCGGCCTGCTCGTGGAGCCTACCGACAGCACCGATTCCTTCAAGGTTTCCGGTCGCGGCGAACTGCACCTTTCGATCCTGATCGAGAACATGCGCCGCGAGGGCTACGAGCTCGCTGTCTCCAAGCCCGAGGTCATCTATAAAAAGGGCGCGATGGGCCAGCGTCAGGAACCGGTGGAAGAGGTCGTCATCGAGGTACCCGACCAGTACGCAGGCGGGGTCATCTCGGATCTCAATCTGCGCAAGGGCATGATGATCTCCATGGACGGCCGCAACGGCCGCTCGAGGCTCATCTATACGGTCCCCACACGCGGCCTTCTGGGCTACCGTACGCAGTTCATCAACCAGACCCACGGCGAAGGCACGATGGTGCAGCGCTTCTCCGGGTATGAGGACTATAAGGGCGAGATCCCGCAGCGAACGGCCGGAGCCATCATCGCACAGGAAGAAGGCGTCTCTACGCCTTACGCGCTCAACAACATCCAGGAGCGCGCCCAGCTCTTCATCGGGCCTCAGACCCACGTGTATGAGGGTATGATCGTCGGGCAGAACAGCCGTCCGGACGATATGATCGTCAATCCCTGCAAGGCCAAGCGCGTGTCCAATATGCGGGCGGCGGGTTCTGATGAGGCGGTCAAGCTGTCGCCGTACCGTGTCTTCTCCCTCGAGGAAGCGCTTGAATGGATCAACGACGACGAGCTCGTAGAGATCACGCCCGTCAGCATCCGGCTGCGCAAGAAGATCCTCGGCGAGCTGGAGAGAAGAAGATCGGGCAGAAACTGATACTCTGCGGCAGCGGACGAGGTCTCTCAGAAGCCGGTATATTCTTTTTGTCCTCTGGTGGAGAAGCCTCGGCAGATTAGGATCACTTTCTCAGTATATACGAATAACAAAGAAATCTGTACGCTTAAGGGCGCCGTGCCTTACACCTGTGGCTTACGGCTTTGAGATGAGCATACTTTATGAAGCAATGTATCCCGGACATTTTCATAGAAGATATCAGCGATCGCGGAGAGGGGATCGGCAGGTCTGCCGGCCTTGTCGTCTTCGTGCCCGGTGCGCTGCCGGGAGACCGGGTGCATGCGGAGGTCACGGAAGACAGAGGCCGCTTCCTCAGGACGAAATTGCTCGAGATCACAGAGCCCTCCCCACACCGCGTCGAACCTCGCTGCCCGCATGCGGCCGAGTGCGGAGGCTGCCCGCTGATCGGTCTTTCCTATGACGCTCAGCTCTCACTTAAGGAAAAACACGTTCGCGACGCATTGACGCGTTTAGGCGGGCTCTCAGAGCCTTCGGTGAGGCCTGTCATCGGCATGGAGGACCCCTGGCGTTACCGCAGCAAGGCAGAATTCGCGCTGAGGGGCAACGTAATGGGCTATTACCAGCGAGGCACTCACGAACTGTTGCCGCTGACGGATTGCCTGCTCGTGCCGGCAGCGCTCGCGGAAAAGGCCGCGGAGACGTCCGCCGCCATGAGGCCAGCACAAAAGTTTTTTACCCGCCTGACGGTCCGCATGGCCGCTTCTGGTGAGATCATGATGATTAGAGAAGGCCGTGACGGTTCCGCTCAGGCTGACCGCCGTATCCTGCGCGACGAGATCGCTACGGACATGGGCACGCTGAAGACCGAGGTCTCGCCGCTCAGCTTCTATCAGGTCAATCCGCGTCAGTGCAGCAGGCTCTACAGTCTTGTGCAGGCTTATGCCGCGCCGACGGGCAGTGAGACCGTGCTCGACCTTTACTGCGGCGCAGGCAGCATCGGCCTTTCGATGGCAGGGCATATCGGCAAGCTTATCGGCGTGGAGTCCGTAAAGGACGCAGTGCTCGACGCCAACCGCAACGCGGTCATCAACGGGATCGTCAACGATCACTTTATCTGTGGCAAGGCCGAAGAGGTCCTGCCGACAAAGCTACAGGGTCTTAAGGCTGACATCGTCATCCTCGATCCTCCCCGGGCAGGCTGCGATCCGCGCCTCATTGAGAGCGTGCTCACAGTCGCCGCCCCCAAGCTCCTCTACGTGTCGTGCAATCCGTCCACGCTCGGACGCGACGTCCGCCTGCTCTGCGCCGGCGGCTACACCTTCGTCGAAGCCGCGCCCGTGGATATGTTCCCCCAGACACTGGGGATAGAAACCGTTTGTTTACTGATCCGTTCCGGCGGATCCGGCGAGTGATAAGACAGCCGTACAGCCGGGCAGAAGAATCGGATCCCGGATTTTAAATAAATAGGGGACAGTTATGAAGAATCAAAAACAAAACAGTGAAGCGACGGTCAGACTCATCGGCCGGATTGATTCGACCAATGCGGCCGAAACGGAAAAGGATCTCATGGGGCAGCTCGAGGGGAAGAACGTCAGTAGCGTCGTTCTGGATGCCTCCGAGCTGGAGTATATCTCCTCTGCGGGACTGCGGGTGCTGCTGCGCATCCGCAAGTCGTATCCGGATCTGCGGGTCACCGGTGTCAGTTCCGAGGTGTACGAGATACTGGATATGACGGGCTTTACCCAGATCCTGCAGGTGGAGAAGGCGTACCGCGTTGTTTCCGTCGAGGGCTGCGAAGAGGTCGGCCGCGGCGCGAACGGCACGATCTACCGCATCGACCAAGACAACGTCATCAAGGTCTACAACAATCCTGAGGCGCTGGACGACATCCTGCACGAGCGGGAGGTGGCCAGGCTTGCGCTCATCCTCGGCATCCCTACGGCGATCTCCTATGACGTGGTACGGGTCGGGGAGAGCTACGGCTCCGTCTTCGAGCTGTTAAACGCCAGATCTTTCTCCGGGATCCTGGCGAGCGAACCGGACAAGATGGACTGGTGTGTCAGGGAGTACACCGATCTTCTCAAAAAGATCCACAGCACGCTCGTCCCTGCCGGAAAGCTTCCTGACATGAAGGAGATAGTCCTCTCCTGGGCCGGCTTCATGCAGAACTATCTGCCGGAAGAGGCGGGAAAGAAGCTGCTGTCCATGGTGGAGACCGTTCCGCACGACGATCACATGATCCATGGTGATTACCATACCAAGAACGTCATGCTGCAGAACGACGAGGTGCTGCTCATCGACATGGATACGCTGGCGGTAGGGCATCCCGTCTTCGAGTTGGCCTCCATGTATAACGCTTTCATCGGTTTTTCCGAGTTGGACAACGAGACCATCAAAAGGTTCCAGGGTTTCGATCTTACAACGTCCCGCGCTTTCTGGCACAAAACGCTGGCGGCTTATCTGGAAACGGACAGCGAGGAGGAGATCCGCGAAGTTGAGGATAAAGCACGCATCATCGGTTATACGCGCCTGATCAGACGTTCGATCCGCCGTCAGGGACTGGAGACCGAATCCGGTCGGGCGGAGATCTCCTTCTGGACGGACGAGCTGCTCACGCTTCTGAACAGAACCGACAGCTTGATCTTTTAATCCTGCTCGGGAAGACGAAGGTACTCACTATGGCATTACCGCGCGCGATCGATCTTCATATGCATAGCACTGTTTCCGACGGGACGGATACCCCTGCCGACATCCTGAACCGTGTCCGGGAGGAAGGGCTGGATCTTTTTGCGCTGACGGATCATGACGCTTTCAAAGGCTGCCTCGCTATCCGCAGGCTGCTGAAGGAGGAGGACCCGGCCTTCTTGCCCGGTATCGAGTTCTCCTGCAAGGATGAGGAGGGGCAGTATCATATCCTCGGCTACGGTTTCGATCCGAAAGCGGAGGCGATCCGAAAGGTCGTGGCGGAGGGGCATCGATACCGTATCAAAAAGGTGTTGGCGCGGCTCGATTTTCTGGAGTCGAGATTCGGCTTCCGCTTTCCGGAGTCCGAGCTGAGACGCTTATGGGCTATGGATAACCCCGGCAAGCCGCATATCGGCAACCTCATGGTGAAGTATGGCTATGCAGCCACAAAAGAGGAGGCCATCCGGGAATTCATCGATCAGATCCATTTCCGCAACGAGTACGTCCGTCCCGAGGAGGCCATAGCCGGCATTCTTGCAAGCGGGGGCATCCCCGTGCTGGCCCATCCGTCTTACGGCAGCGGGGACGAACTCATCATCGGGGAAGAGATGGAGCACCGCTTGGAACGGCTCATCTCCTTCGGACTGCAGGGTGTCGAAGCCTATTACTCCGGTTTTTCCAGAAAGCTCAGGGACGAGATCCTCGGCCTTGCGGAGCGCCATGGGCTCTATGTTACGGCCGGCAGCGACTATCACGGAACGAACAAGCTGGTCTTGCTGGGCGACACCGGTCTGCCCGAGCCTGAATCATGGCCGGAAGGACTGCACAGGTTCATGGAGGCCGCGCTGCCTGAGGGCTGATATGAAGTTCGACATAAGAGATAAAAAACCGAAACTGTGGAGCGTCCTGATCCAGGGGATCGTCGTCCTTGCCGTGCTGCTGTTTTTGATCAAAGACGACGCGCACAGGCATGCGATCCTCATCAGCGTTCTGATCGACGCCTATGTGCTGGGGGCGCTGGTCCAGCTCATCATAGCCTTTTTTCGTCAGATCGAGTATAACCCCTACTCTTACAATACGATCTATTACATGGGCTTTGCCCTGTTCCTGCTGGCCGTCCTGGTCATGCTGCTCCATACGACCACGCTGCTGATACGTCATCCCGAGGTCTATACCGCGGAGCAGCTCCTGCACCTGCTGCTGGGATCGGCCAAGACCTACATGCTGCTCACCTCTCCTTTCCTGCTGGCTTTCTCTGCAGCTCTCTGTATTTCGAACGTCTCCCTGATCCGGCACGAAGGAAAGCGCCTTGTCAACGTGCTGGGCATCATCCTCTCGTTCCTGCTGGTGGCCGGAGAAGTCTTCATCTTCTGGTTCGATTACTATGCGAGCGGCAGTCAGTTCGAGGTCATGATCCACGATCTGATCGCCAACCTCTTCGCTGCCTGCTACCTCTATTTCGAATGCATGCTGATCGGTGCCATCGCAGCGGACAGCATCGCCGCCCGCTACGAGCCCGAGCCCGATAAGGACTTCCTGATCATCCTGGGCTGCGGCATCAGAAAGGACGGAACTCCGTCTCCTCTTTTGCGCGGAAGGGTCGACCGCGCGCTGGCCTTTGCGAAAAAACAGAAGGAACTGACGGGAAAGGATCTGATCTTTGTGACCTCGGGCGGTCAGGGACCGATCGAAGTCATCTCGGAGAGCGCTTCCATGAAGCGCTACCTGATCGAGCAGGGAGTCCCGGAAGAGCGCATCATCGAGGAGGACCGTTCTGCGAGCACCAGGGAGAACATGAGATTCTCCAAGGAGAAGATCTGGGCGGTCGACCCTGGCGGGAAGGTCGCCTTCTCCACGACCAATTATCATGTTTTCCGCAGCGGGCTGTACGCGCGGCGGGTCAAGATGCGCGCTGTCGGCATGGGCGCGAAGACCAAATGGTATTTCTGGCCTAATGCGGCCGTGCGCGAATTCGTCGGCCTTCTGACAGATCATAAACTCAAGCAGGCTTTTGTATTCGGCGGCATGATCATCTTTTACGTCGTGCTGACACTGCTGGCCTACCGATAAAAAGAAAGGAGATCCGCGGCATGAAGCCCGATATCACCATGGATCCGTCTGGCTTTGTCCTGCTGGCGGACTACGTCCCGCATATCGTGCAGGAGATCCGGTATTATTCCACCTATAACTTCATCGGTGAGCGAATCGACGGTTACGAAGAACCCTGCGCCCTGCTGACGAAGGAGGCGGCGCGGGCGCTGAAAGCTGCCAGCAACGAGATCTTCGTGCAGGGCTACCGTCTGAAGGTCTTCGACGCCTATCGTCCTGCCTGTGCGGTCAGGCAGTTCGTCCTCTGGGGCATCGAGGATCAGGACATCCGAATGAAGCCTTATTTTTATCCGGAGCTGGAAAAGCAGGAGCTTTTCGATAAGGGATATATCGCCAAACAGTCCAGTCACAGCCGGGGCAGCGCTGTAGATCTGACGCTGCTTGACATGGCTACCGGCAAGGAACTGGACATGGGCAGCCCTTTCGACCTGTTCAGCGAGCTCTCTCATCCGGATTGCCGGAGCATCACTGAGGAGCAGTATGAAAACCGCATGCTCCTGCAGCGCGTGATGCTGCGCAACGGCTTTATGCCCCTCGACTGCGAGTGGTGGCATTTTTGTCTGGCGGACGAACCGTATCCGGACATCTATTTCGAATTCCCGTCCTCATCAGCCTTTCTGAGACGATAGGCTTTTGATGAATCCCAGAAGGCTGGCCTGATACAGAAAGGCTGCGAAGATGACAAAAGAAAAAAGAATCAATCCGCTAAAAATGATCTTTCTGATCGCTGTCAGGATCGTGTTGCTGCTTCTGGCGGCCGCTCTGCTGCTGCTCGGCTATCTTACGGTCACGGAGTACAGGCCTGCGGACGGAGAACTTCTGGAGGTGCAGGGGAACGCCTCCGCTGCGCCGCGCGAGGGAGACAGCCTTACGGTCATGAGCTGGAACGTCGGCTACGGCGCGCTCGGCGACAACGCGGATTTCTTCATGGACGGCGGCAGTATGGTCATCTCTTCGACGAAGGAGAGGGTGGAGGAGAATCTGAGTGCGATCGGCAGATGCGTCGACAGTCTCTCTCCGGATATCCTGCTGCTGCAGGAGGTGGACCAGAACTCGATGCGCAGTCATCGCGTCAACGAGCCGGCCTTTTTTGCGAGCCGATTTTCGGACTGTGCGTATACCTTCGCGTACAATTACAAAGTTGCCTTCGTCCCTTATCCCATCCCGCCTCTTGGCAGGGTCGAAAGCGGTCTGCTGACGTTTTCGGCTTTTCAGGTCCGCTGCGCGGAGCGTCTGCAGCTTCCGATTTCCTTTAAATGGCCTGTGCGCCTGGCGAATCTCAAGCGCGGCCTTTGCGTCAGCCGCATCCCCCTGGAGGACTCGGACCGGGAGCTCGTCATCGTCAACCTGCATCTGGAAGCCTACGACGAGGGCGAGGGCAAGGCTGCCCAGACCCGAATGCTGCGGAACGTGCTTGAAGAGGAGCGCGCGAAGGGCAATTACGTCATCGCGGGCGGCGATTTCAATCAGATCTTCTCGGACTGCGACGACGGCACCTTCGCCGTACGCGAGGGCATGTGGGCTCCGGGCCGCATCGAGACGACCGATTTCGGGGACGGCTGGCAGTGCCTGATGGACAGCCGTGTGCCCAGCTGCCGCAGTCTCGACGCCGTGTACGAGGGCGCGGATAAGGAAAACTGGCAGTACTATCTGATCGACGGCTTCATCGTCTCGGATAACGTCCGGGTAGACAGTCTGGAAACACAAGACCTGGATTTCGTTCATTCCGACCACAATCCGGTCGTGCTGAGGGTAACGCTGCAGTAACGGGAAAAGAACACAATAAAGGCGGGGATACAGGATCCCCGCCTGTTTTGATCCATGCAAGACCGGCCGCGACTACAGCGGCTCGACAACGATATAGTTTTCGAGCAGATCGATCTTTTTGATGACGGCCTTAAGCCTCGTGCGGATCCCCATGATATCGGTGAGGACGAGCTCGTCGTCCTCGGTCTTAAGCTCGGCGATATTGCGGTAGAGCAGGCAGTCGTCCGCCGGATCACCTTGATAGACATTCGAAAGACACATTGTAAACCTCCTGATGTCAGAGCGCCGATGCGGGCGCGTCATTCTCCGCGAAGAAGCGCAAGCGCCTCTTCGATCTTCTTATTGCTTTCTTCTATATCGCCGACCGCCGCGTGCAGCAGCTCGCGGGCTTTTCCTTCCGTGCCGTGCGCCAGGTCGTGCAGTTCTTCTGCGTGATGAGCGTTGTGTTTGAGCATATACTGCAGCAGCGCGAGGCGCTCTTCTTCGGAAACGGGCGCTCCGTGATCATGGCTGTGGTCGTGCGGGTGTTCGTGAAAATGTTCTTGCATTGTCGGTTCCTCCATGCAAAATTCTATCCCGATTCCGTCAATTCGTCAAATATTATTCGTCGGAATAGGACGGCATAAATTGACATATGCCCCGGGGCGGGTTAAAATTTTATTAATTGAACATGTCGATCCGGATAAGCCATCCGGTCTGCTCAGGCTTAAAAGAAAGGGAGATGAGTGGATGCGAGACTTACAACACCTGATCTATTTTGAGGACCTTCTGCAGGAGGCCCATAACGAGCTGGTCCGAAAAGGCCGTGAAGACGGAAAGCTCGCGCTGGGCTATACCTGCTATTTTATGCCGGAGGTCCTGCTTGATTTGCCGGGCTGTTTCAGCGTCCGTCTGCGCGCCCCGAGCTGCTCCTCTCCGGATATGGCTACATACTATATGTCCGGCCGCACCTGTCACTACGGCAGGGCTCTGTTTGAACGTGCGCTCGAAGGCGGCTTCAATTTCCTCGACGCACAGCTCGCCACGGAGACCTGTACGGTCACCTGCCGTTTCCAGGAACATTTGAAGGCTATGCCGGAGGTCATCAACAACGTGGGCTTCAAGGTCTCCTTCTCGGACGTGCCCTTCAAGAAGAACGAAAACAGTATCGAGCACTACGAAAAACAATTACAGTCGCATGTGCTCGATTTTCTTCGTGATAACTACGGTGTCGATACCTCCGACAAAGCCATCCTGAAGGCGATCGGAGAGCATAACGAGCTCTGCCGCATCATTCGCGAGAT
>JAEEGL014632578.1_pt1 | contig 12389 bp, 6 predicted proteins | sample 9134231 | NCBI WGS metagenome assembly JAEEGL01 (sample SAMN16246548, study PRJNA631951) | gut metagenome | biome: gut microbiome; feature: rumen; material: fiber-attached | host: Bos | place: Iran: Karaj | collected 2018-10 | reverse complement strand
TCGTCATCATCCCGACTCTCGAAGGATGATTGTGAGCGCATGGAATGTAGCTGAAGTGAAAGACATGGCTTTACCGCCTTGCCATACTTTATTCCAATTTTACGTAGCAGAAGGGAAGTTGTCTTTGCAATTATACCAACGTAGCGCAGACACATTCTTGGGTGTTCCGTTCAACATTGCCAGTTATGCTCTTTTATTGCAAATGATGGCGCAAGTGACAGGATTGAAAGCAGGCGAGTTTATCCATACTACAGGAGACACACATCTATACTTGAACCATCTGGAACAAGCAAAGTTGCAACTCACGCGTACACCTCGTCCATTGCCTATCATGAAATTGAATCCTGACGTGAAAGACATCTTCAGTTTCAAATACGAGGATTTCCAATTAGAAGGCTATAATCCTTGGCCACATATCAAAGCGGAGGTATCTGTATGAAACAAGTAAACGTGATTGCTGCCGTTGCCAAAAACAGGGCTATCGGCTATCAAAACAAATTGCTTTATTGGTTGCCTAACGACTTGAAACGTTTCAAGACTCTCACTACGGGGCACACCATCATCATGGGTAGGCGTACGTTTGAATCGTTGCCAAAAGGTGCTTTGCCCAATCGTAGAAATATTGTATTGAGTAGGACGGAAAAAACATTTGACAGTTGTGAGTGTTATAAGTCTTTGGAAGAGGCATTACAACATTGTGATGAAGACGAGATAATATATATAATAGGTGGAGCAAGCGTTTACAAACAAGCAATGCCATTTGCACAGAGATTATGTCTAACGGAGATTGACGACACGCCCGAAAACGCGGATGCTTTCTTCCCTGATTATCATGATTGGACAATAGAGATGAAAGAGGAACACGAAAAGGATGAGAAACACGCATTTAACTATGCTTTCGTGGATTATGTCAAGGATGAGAAGAAAGAAAAGCGTGATAGCCGTCATAATCATATATCCACAAAACTATTGCTTACGTTGTTTCTCGTTCTTCAATCTTTGTTTGTCTTGGCTCAACGCCATGAGATTTTCCATCCAAACATCACGTCCTTGCAAGTAAAGGCGGGATACGATTGGTTGTCTTTGCCCATTATTAATCTCCATGATGACAAACCTATCAACTTCGATTTTGACGACCTGACGCATGAATACCATAGATATATGTATAAGGTGGAACATTGCGAAGCGGATTGGACAACATCAGAGGAAATCTTCGTTAGTGATTTCGTTAATGGATTTAATGACAGATTGCCTATAGACGACGTGGAGGAATCGCTGAATACCACCGTCTTATACACTCATTATCATTTCCAAGTTCCTAACGACCAATGCAAATTGATTATGAGCGGTAATTATCGAGTTACCGTTTACGATGAAAACGATGATGATGAACCCATGTTTTCAGCATGTTTCATGGTGGTAAATCCCTTGATGAACATTTCCATGAGTGTTTCTGGCAATACGGAAATAGACATCTACAAATCTCATCAACAAATAACGATGGGATTGGGATATGGTTCACTAAGCGTAACGCATAGAGATAGACAAATCAAGACCGTGGTCATGCAAAACGGAAGATGGGATAACGCGAAAATCAACGTTAAACCTCAATATGAGGAAACCAAGGGATTGAAATGGGAAAACAATCGAAACTTGATTTTCGACGGAGGAAACGAATATCGGAAGTTTGAAACGCTCGACGTAACGCATACGACGATGGGATTGGAGTCTGTTAGTTGGGATGGAAATAATTACCATGCTTACGTATGGACTGACGAACCACGACGCAATTACGTATACGATGAAGACGCAAATGGTGCTTTTCTCATTAGAAATAGTGATAATTACGAGATAGACCGTATTTGCGATTACGTTCACGTACATTTCAAGTTGAAAGTTCCACAATATTATGGAGACGTTTATCTTAATGGACAATGGACAAACGATCAATTTCTCCCTCAATATAAGATGGAATACGATGCAAAGGAAATGGCTTACAATATCATCATTCCGTTGAAGCAAGGATATTATTCGTACCAATACTTATTGATGAAAGAAGACGGAACGCTCATTCCCGTTCCCTCGGAAGGCAATTTCTATCAAACGGAAAACAAATACCAAGCATTGGTATATTACAGGGAAATCGGAGGACGAACCGACCAATTAGTTGGTTATTCTGAAGTAAGCTGTAAATTCTGAAATCTGACCATCTATGCAACTCATGTTTGGCTAATGGCTGGAAGATAATAGAAACCATTGATTTATAGTAAATAAAGCTATAGTTTAAGCATTCAAAATGACATGTTTCCTGACCTCGTCAATGCGTCAGCCAAATTGAATCAGCAGTTTATTAGTTCGAACAGAGGCTATATCCTTTGCCGCTCTCCGTTAAGGAACTTAGTCCTTTGTGCTATCCCGTTTATCCCATCGGTTTTTTATCAATGGCGATAATGGTCTTTGCGATATCGATTACCTAATCCACGCTGAGTCTGATACTGGTGAGTCTGATGATGCGGAGAGGATAATAATGGAGTGTGACAATCTGAATACATACGACATGAGTTCGTTCTGCGAGGCATTACCGCCAGCTGAAGCATTGAGACTCGCAAGACTATTCGAGTTCCTCTATACCCTCAAATATGGCAGTTGGCTCGATATTGCGGAGATAGAGTTGTCGCGCAACGTCAAAACAATGTTTCGGGAAAAGAAGAATTGACAATCTGGATGACCTGAACACGGAACTGGAGAAATGACATACTGACAGATAATATAGACAAAAGGGAGTAGACTGGCAATTTACAAATGAAGAAGAAGGGGGTAAACTAAATCACTTGTATCCTTAATCATCTTTTTATCTCTACAGGCTACAAGTAGGAAACTACTCTGCACCCTTGGTATAAGCGGTAGCCTTATTGTAGTACAGTAAGGTAACTAGCCATATCAAGGACGCAGATTAATTTCCACCATATTTAGTAAAACTATCAAAAACCACGCTAATCCATTCTGTCTCGATAATCCTCGTAGGTATATTGGCGCAATGTTTCCATCTCGCCATCTGGATAGACGATAGCGATGGAAGGATGACCGATACCGTTGAACATGCAAGTCTTGACCGTGGTATAATGCAACATGTCCTCGAAGATGATGTTCTCTCCTACTTGCAACTCATGGTCAAACCGCCAAAAACCCATAAAGTCTCCAGAAAGACAACTATTTCCGCCAATGCGATAGACGTTTTTCATTGAACATTGAACATTGTCTATTGAAGATTGAGATTCCTCGGAATGGTCAACGGTCAACGGTAAATGTTCAATGGTTTCCGCTCCTCGGATTGCAGGCATATACGGCATTTCCAAACAATCAGGCATGTGGCAAGTAAAACTGACGTTGACAATAGCGGTTTGAATTCCCCTATCTTCCACAACGTCTACTACCTGAGCCACTAACGGTCCCGTTTGCCAACCAAAGGCACTTCCTGGTTCGAGTATCATGTGCAACCACGGATAGCGCGAACGGAAATCCTTCATCAATCGTATCAATCGAGGAACGTCATAATCCTTTCTCGTCATCAAATGACCGCCCCCAAAGTTAATCCACTTCAATTGCGGGAACCACTTGGAAAACTTCTCTTCGATGTGAACCAACGTTCTCTCAAATACGTCAGACCCACTCTCACAATGACAATGACAATGGAAGCCTTCTATAAAAGGCGGTAAGATATCTGCCAACTTATCATGGGTAACGCCAAAGCGAGTGCCTGGTGCACAGGGATTGTACAAATCCGTTCCTACTTCCGAATATTCAGGATTGATGCGTAGTGCTAAACTAATCTTTGGATTCACTTCTCTTGCAATCTCTTGATAACGTTGGTATTGCGTAAGAGAATTGAACGTGAGATGGCTCGACATGCTCGCAATCTCCCGAATCTCCCCGTCGGTGTAGGCAGGAGAATACATATGAGCCATATTGCCAAACTCCTCGAATGCCAAACGAGCCTCATACAACGAACTCGCCGTTGTTGCCTGAATGTATTCGCGAAAGATGGGAAACGTTTTCCACAATGCGTAAGCCTTAAAAGCCAAGATAATCTCTATTCCCGCTTCCGAAGCCACCCTTTGAATGAGTGAGAGATTAGCCCTGAGTCTTTCTTCCTCTAATATATAATAAGGTGAGGAAATTTCCTTGAAATTATGTAAGTCTACCTTCATTTGACAATTGTTTCTGCAAATTTAAGAAAAAAACGCGAAAATGCGCATTGAATGTATAATAGTTTAGAATTTTATGATACGTAAATTGGTATTTTAATAGAAAATGATTACTTTTGCAAAGAAATTATAGCAGATGAAACTCGTAATACTCACTAAATCCACGTTCTTCGTGGAAGAAGACAAGATTCTATCCTCACTCTTTGATGAGGGAATGGAGAATTTGCACTTGTTCAAGCCAGGTTCTTCTCCCATGTATAGCGAGCGTCTTCTCACATTACTTCCCGAAGAATTCCACAAGAAGATTACCGTACACGGGCATTTCTACCTCAAGGGCGAATTTAATCTCGCTGGTATTCACATCGACAATCCTTCATGCGACGAGGTCCCCGCTGGATACAAGGGACAAATTAGTCGTACATGCGACAATATCGAAACTCTCAAGGAACTGAAACGCAATTCGCAATACGTATTCTTGAAGAACATCTTCGATTGCATTGAATTCAAGGAAGAGAAGTCAACGTTCACGATGTTAGAGTTAGAAGAAGCTTCCGCACAGGGATTAATCGACAAGAAAGTATATGCTTTGGGTGGCATGAGTTTAGAAAACGTGAAAGTCGCCAAGGAATTAGGGTTCGGAGGCGTAGTTATCTGCGGTGATTTATGGAATCGTTTCAACATCCATAACGAGCTCGACTACAAGAAGCTGATAGCGCATTTCGACAAGTTGCGCAAGGCAATAGGCTGATAAACAAATAACATCAATATAAGAAACAATGTTCGAAAACAATTCTTTTCTTGTGTTCTCTGGAACAAAGACAAAGTATTTAGCCGAGAAGATTTGCTCCAGTTTGGGCTGTCCACTCGGTAAATTGGTGATTACAAGATTCTCTGACGGAGAATTTGCCGTTTCCTACGAAGAATCCATTCGTGGACGCGACGTGTTCCTCGTTCAGAGTACCTTCCCCAACTCTGACAATTTGATGGAGTTGCTTCTGATGATCGACGCAGCTAAGAGAGCTTCCGCCCGTAACATCATTGCCGTCATTCCCTATTTCGGTTGGGCAAGACAAGACCGAAAGGACAAGCCAAGGGTAAGCATCGGTGCCAAGTTGGTAGCCGACTTGCTGAGCGTGGCAGGAATAGACAGAGTTATTACGATGGACTTGCACGCCGACCAGATTCAAGGATTCTTTGATGTACCAGTAGATCACCTCTACGCATCAGGCGTTATCCTACCCTATTTGCAAGAGTTGAACCTTGAAGACATGGTGATTGCCTCTCCTGACGTGGGTGGTAGCAAGCGCGCCAACGCATACGCCAAGTACTTGCATTGTCCACTCGTGTTGTGCAACAAGACTCGTGCTCGTGCCAATGTTGTGGAAAGCATGCAAATCATCGGTGACGTAGAGGGAAAGAATGTCATCATCATCGACGACATGGTAGACACGGCAGGTACCATTACCAAGGCTGCCGACATCATGAAAGCCGCTGGTGCAAAGAGTATTCGTGCCTGTGCTTCGCATTGCGTGATGAGTGACCCCGCATCAGAGAGAGTACAAGAATCGGCATTGGAGGAAATCGTATTTACTGATTCCATCCCCTACTCGATGAAATGCTCTAAAGTAAGATTCCTCTCTGTGGCAGATATGTTTGCTGAGACTATCCGTAGGGTAGTTTGCAACGAGAGCATCAGCTCGCAATACTTGGTATAATACACACCTATCCCATGAGAAACATTCACTTGATGGCGGGATGGATACTGGCAGCTACTATGCTCGTAGCTTGTCATTCCAATTCCTTCAAGATAAACGGAACGATAGACGGAGCCAAGGATGGCGACACCTTGTATATATCTTACGATATGGCGCAAGGTACGCCAGCCGACTCTTTCTTCGTGAAGGATGGACAATTCTCATACGAGGGAAAGACGGATACTACCCGTCTCAGCATGATTTATAGTAAGAAGCAAGTAGACATCAACTCGGCATTCTTCCTTGAACCAGGCGAGATAAACATCCATCTTTCCAACTTACCAGAAAAGCAAAAAGTTTCTGGAACGACGGTCAACGACCAATGGCAGTTGTTGGTTGACTCCATCAACCTATTCAGCAAGAGTCTCAATGACTTGTCTGCGCAACTCTTTAGTCAGGCTTTTACCGAAGAGGCACAAGCCAAATTGCAAGAACAGGTGATTAAGACCCAAGCGCGAATGAGTCAATGCATCATGAGTTTTGCGGAAAGGAACATCTCAAATGAATTAGGTTATTTCCTCGTCAACCTATATGATGAAGAATACATTTCAGACGGCAATCGTCTGAAGTTGATTGAGAAGATGCCAGTGAAGATGAGCCAACGTCCGAAGATTCAAGAGATGAAGAAGGTACTTACGTCAAGAACCAACATGCAACTCTCAGACTTCTCCATGCGCGACGTAGATGGCAATATGCTTTCCGTATTGAAGGAGGTGAAGAAAAACAAGATTACCGTCATCGATTTCTGGGCAAGTTGGTGTGGTCCTTGCATTCACGAAATGCCTGAAGTCATCAAGATGTACAATCAATACAAATCGCAGGGATTAGGTATCATCGGCGTATCGCTCGACTCCAACGAGAAAGCATGGAAAAGCGCGATTACATCATTAAGTCTACCGTGGACCCATATATCTGAATTAAACGGATGGAATAATTCCATGGTAAGTGCATACGGTATTAGGTCGATTCCATTTACGATGATTGTCGACAATGAAGGAAAGATTTTGCAAAAAGGACTTAGAGGTCAGCAATTGGCTCATGCCGTTGGACAACTCCTTAGTAAATGATGCATATATATAATAAGGTATTGGGGCGATGCTTCAATACCTTTCACTTTTCGATTCAACAACAAACTATTTATAATAAAACGATTAAAACAAATACTATTATGACAAATCATTCGAAGAAATGTCTTGTTACATGGATGTTTATGCTCTTATTCTTGGGAACAAGCACGATTTTGAGAGCGGCCATAAACATTCCAGACGATGCACCCAGCAATAATAAAGTACTATCTGGTGGTGTATCAATGGAAAAACAACCCGCATTCCCTGGTGCTGAGGGATTCGGGAGATATGTAACGGGTGGTCGTGGCGGTCGAGTATACCACGTAACTAATCTCAACGATTCTGGTACTGGTTCGTTGCGTTGGGCATTAAGCCAACCTGGAATCAAGACTATCGTCTTCGACGTATCTGGAACGATTCACCTTTCATCTGCATTAAGCATTGGCGGAAATATAACGATAGCTGGTCAAACGGCTCCAGGAGACGGTATCTGTGTTGCCGATTATCCTTGTTCCATCAAGGGAAGCAATGTCATTGTACGTTACATGCGATTCCGTCTTGGCAACAAGAACGTACTATTAGATGGTGCAGATGGCTGGGATGGATTCGGTGGATTCGACCAAGAAGACCTTATCATTGATCACTGTTCGATAAGTTGGTCAATAGATGAGTGTCTCTCCGTTCTTGGCAACAAGAACACTACGGTACAATGGTGTTTAGTTGCACAAAGTTTGGTAAATAGTGGACATTCAAAGGGTGCACACGGATACGGAGGAAACTGGGGAGGTAGTGGCGCCTCGTTCCATCATAATTTGTTGGCTCACCATACGAGCCGTACTCCTCGACTTGGTCCGCGTCCTACAACACAATTGGACGAGCGCATGGATATGCGTAACAACGTGATTTACAACTTTGGAGGAAACGGTTGTTACGGTGGTGAAGGCATGAAGGTGAACATCGTCAACAACTACTACAAGCCAGGTCCTGGAACTCCAACGAGCTATAAAGGTAAACGTATAGCGGGAATTGGCGTTCGTACTAATGAATATGTAAAAACATATCCTGACTACGAACCAGCCTTACACATTTGGGGAAAATACTTCGTGGAAGGAAACGTCAACTCCAAATATTCTGACGTTACGAATGACAACTGGACATACGGCATGTACAACCAGATTAATGCTAACGACTGTGACGGAACTTATACACAAAGGACAAAAGATACCATTCGTATCAACCAACCTATTCCATTTGTTACCACAACTACACATACGGCTGAAGATGCCTATCAACGCGTATTGGATTATGCAGGCGCTTCGTTGAGTCGTGATTCATTTGACCAACTGATGGTAAGTGATACACGCAACGGAACGGCATCATATACAGGAAATGGATTGAGTCAGGGATTCATCAACTCACAAGATGATAACAAACCATCTGGCGCTTCTTTATCTTGGAGTGCATGGCCAACATTGGAAAGTACCACAGTCCCAACAGATACTGATGGTGACGGAATGCCCGACTCATGGGAAGATGCACATGGATTGAACAAGAATGAAGCTTCTGATGGAGCATCAACTGGTGAGGATGGTTATACCAACTTGGAAAACTATCTCAACTCTATCGTTGCTTCCATTACAGAAGCACAGAATGAAGGTGGAACAGCAGCTGGAAATACGGAAGAAATCGACAACAATCAACCGAGTGAATATGAAATCTCAGTAGCAACAAGCAATGGTGATTGGACATTCAATAATGGTTTCAGCATTACAACATCAAAGAGTTATTCACCTGTATCAAATAGTAATTACATCAAATATTCAAGAGGTGTAAAGTATACTATCAACATTCCTGATGGTATCAGCATTGAGAAGGTAACCATTACAGGAAACCTGAACCAAGATACAGGAACGGGTTACCTCGCAGAATTGAATGGAAAGACTTATTCAGCTAATGATTACGTATTTCCCAATAGAATGACCAATGACGATAGGTCATATACCATTACTCTATCGAATCCCGCAACAAATACACTTACATTTACGCCTGGTGGTGATGGACAAGCTGGATGGGAATTGAAACTCTATCCTGTTTCGAATGAAGAACCAACGGTTGTCAAGACTGTAACGGGCAAGATTACATTACCATTCTATGATGGAAATGAAAACTTCGCAATAAACTACGACGTTTCAATTGAAGGAAAAGTAACAGCAACCGTTTCTTTGGGAAGTGCATTAGGTTGTTCGGCAAAGCGCACCATAAATGGCGCTAACTTTAACGAAATCAGTACTACGGAAGTAAATGTACAAAGTGCAAATAGTGCAAATGCGTTGACCATTAATATAACCACCGCAAATAAAGACATTACCTTTAAACCCACAAATATTGCCTTTAATGCTTGTAAAATAGGTACTAATGGTGGAAAATTCGACTTGAATCTCGATAGTTCTCCACTTTATTCAGGTGAAGTCCCAAATAGAAACATCGACACAGAGGGCTTTTACTCAAGTTACGATAAGTCCCTATCTTCCACTTCTGCAACAAGTCATAATTTCGTTTTCAACATTTATACTCTTGATGGTTCTAAAAATAAGACTATGGGGTTGGGAAACATCGTGATTACTGGTGAATTGACTGAAAATATCAATCCTATCATGGGAGACGTGAATGGTGACGGACTTGTTAATATCACCGACGTAGTATGTCTCGTTAATTACGTATTAGATTCAGATGCCTCTAATATCAACTTAGAAATATCAGACATCAATGAAGATGGTATTATAAACATAACAGACGTCGTTTCGCTTGTCAATATAATACTCGTCGAACATGAATAAATAGCATAATAAAAGCGACGGTGCTCATCACATCGTCGCTTTTTATGAATAAGAAAAAGCCGAGAACGAATGAGTCTCGGCTTTTTTATACTTATCACATTAGTCAAGCCACTTCACATAACAGAAGTCTTGACGATGTGGAAGATTCTCGTTCTTCGGGAACATTCTCACACAAGTCTTGTACATACCAGCCTTGTCTGGTTCAACCTCTGCCTCGAAGGTATAGAGATTACCAGTATGTCCCACCATCTTAAACGTGTCAATCTTATTGAGTTCTCTATCTGATGTACGACCATCATCAAAGATGGAAACCATTTCCAAACCGATGGCATCATCCAGACCTTTCTCGTCAATGACATATCTGATCTTATACTTCTTACCTGTTTCAGCACCATCTTCAGATAATTGGTCTTCCTTTGAAACAACAGTAATGGAATCCCAACGCTCAGCAACGGCCTCTTTCCATGCAGCGATGTCCTTGGCAAGACGATAACCGTTTGCGGAAATCTCCTTGAAACGTTTAGCTTGTTTGTTATAGAACTTCTCATAATAATCATCAAGCTGACGTTTCATGGTGTAGTGAGGAGCGATCTGTGCAATAGAGTTCTTGATTACCTTAATCCAATTCTCGCTATAGCCTTTCTCGTTGATGTTATAGTAAAGAGGAATAATCTCGTTCTCTAACAAGCTATAGATAGTAGCAGCATCCAATTGGTCTTGATAACCTTGGTTCTGATAGGTACGCTTTTCAGTCAATGCCCATCCTGCACCCTTACGATAACCTTCAAGCCACCAACCATCAAGTACGGAGAGGTTGACAACACCATTCATCTCTGCCTTTTCACCAGATGTACCTGATGCTTCCAAAGGACGAGTTGGGGTGTTCATCCAAATATCAACGCCTGATACCAAACGACGAGCGAGCAAGAAGTCGTAGTCTTCCAAGAAGATAATCTTACCAAGGAATTCTGGACGTTGGCTAATCTCATAGATTTTCTTAATCAATCCTTGTCCTGCACCATCTGCGGGGTGTGCCTTACCAGCAAAGAGGAACTGTACGGGACGATCGGGATTGTTAACAATCTTTCTCAGACGCTCCAAATCAGTAAACAACAGATGTGCACGTTTGTATGTAGCGAAACGACGGCAGAATCCGATAATAAGAGCATTAGGATTGATGCGCTCCAACAAAGAAACGACACGTGAGGGATCACCTTGGTTCTTCAGCCATGTATCACGGAATTGTGTACGGATATAATCTACCAACTTATTCTTCAATGCCATACGGGTTGCCCAAATCTCTTCATCGGGAACATTGTAGATAGCTTCCCAAATCTTTTGGTTGCTTTGGTCACCCAAGAATTTATTATCGAAATACTTTGCATAGAGTTTACGCCATTCTGTGGCTGCCCATGTGGGGAAGTGTACACCGTTTGTAACGTAACCAACGTGGTTTTCTTCTGGATAATAGCCTTTCCAAATAGGTGCAAACATCTTTTGGCTCACCCATCCGTGAAGCTTACTTACACCGTTAACCTCTTGGCAGGTGTTGCAAGCAAAGGTAGACATACAGAACTTCTCGTTATGGTCATCGGGATTAATACGACCCATACCAATGAATTCATCCCAACTAATGCCAAGTTTTGCAGGATAACCACCCATATACTTGCCAAAGAGTCCTTCATCAAAGTAGTCGTGTCCAGCAGGAACTGGAGTATGAACAGTATACAAACCAGAAGCACGAACGAGTTCCAATGCCTGGTTGAATGTCAAACCTTCCTCGATATAATCGCACAGACGTTGCAAGTTACACAATGCTGCATGTCCTTCATTACAATGATAAACATCTTTCTTGATGCCCAATTTCTTGAGAGTCAGCATACCACCGATACCCAACAAGATTTCTTGCTTCAGACGATTCTCCCAGTCACCGCCATACAAAGAGTGAGTGATTGGACGGTCGTATTCTGAATTCATCTCGTTATCTGTATCGAGAAGATAGAGTTTCACGCGACCAACATTTACGCGCCAAACGTATGCGTGTACTTGATAATTATTGTAAGGAACGTCAATTACCAATGGATTTCCATTCTCGTCCATTTGGCGTTCAATAGGAAGGAAGCCGAAATTCTGTGTGTCATAGTTGGCAATCTGTTGTCCATCCATGCTCAGGCTCTGTGTGAAATAACCACAACGATACAAGAAACCTACTGCACACATATCCACGTTGCTGTCTGATGCCTCTTTCACATAGTCACCAGCCAACATACCAAGACCACCAGAATAAATCTTCAATGCAGAGTGCATACCATATTCCATACAGAAATAAGCTACTGATGGGCGATTGCTATCTGGCTTCACGTCCATATATGTACGGAATTGCTTATAAACGCTCTTGATGCGCTTCATCAACGCCTCATCCTTCACGATTTTCTCCTTGCGTTCAAAACTCAATCTCTCGAGCAACAGCACGGGATTGTGGCGAACGTCATGATATATCTCTGGGTCAAGATCACGGAAAAGATC
>JAEEGL014571445.1_pt1 | contig 12389 bp, 8 predicted proteins | sample 9134231 | NCBI WGS metagenome assembly JAEEGL01 (sample SAMN16246548, study PRJNA631951) | gut metagenome | biome: gut microbiome; feature: rumen; material: fiber-attached | host: Bos | place: Iran: Karaj | collected 2018-10 | reverse complement strand
TAAATCCGTAACCCTTCTGGTTGTTAAACCACTTAACTGTACCTTTCATGTATGCTTACCTCCGTAAAAAATTCAGTTGCACACGCAACACAAATAGAATATCATAATATAAATTTAATGTAAAGAAATTTTAAGGATTTTTGATATGAACAAAAGCAACGATAATAACGATAAAAAGGGCAGTTTGATAATGTACTGGCTGCTCATGCTGACGCTTATTTTTCTTGTTGTAAATATCGTTTTGGTTGTCAGTTTTGTGAGAATTTCAAGTGATTTTTCATCACTTAAAAACACAACTACTATTCAGAACGAAGAGTATGAAACAGAGATAGAAAATCTTCAGCAAAAAGTAGCTCTCTTAGCAGAACATGTATCAATTGAAAATGAAAACAAATCCATAGAAGAGGCCAAGAAAAATCCTGTGGGTATTCCTGTCAGCGGTCAGGCTGAGATTATTAACGATCCCGAAGAAAATACCGAGAGTACAACAGAGGATACCGGAGAAAACACAAGCTTCGAAGACAATCTGCTAAATCCTTACACACTTGAGATTTCGGTTTCGAAAGGTGCGAAGATTATTGCAACGGGTAACGGTATAGTATCCGAAGTTAAAGAGGATGATTTATACGGTTACCTCGTAAAAATAGATCATGAAAACGGATATGAAACTGTTTACAGATATGATGAAGAGCCCAAAATAGCTAAGGGCGATGAAGTATTAAAGGGCCAGATGATCTTTGAAGTGACAAAATTAAAAGGTACTCTCGCATATCATATTTTATACGAGAATACCTATATTAATCCTTTTGATATGATTGAAATATCAGGCTAGTTATTATTTATCTTTTTTGGGCAGACGCTCAAAAATCATATCATAGCCGTCACAGCCGTAATTAAGAGACCGGTTCACTCTGCTGATAGTGGCAGTAGATGCGCCGGTTTTTTCTACGATTTCCATATATGTCTTCTTTTCTCTTAGCATTGTTGCAACTTCAAAACGCTGGGAGAGTGAAAGAAGCTCGTTTATTGTACATAAATCTTCAAAAAAGGTATAACATTCTTCTTTTGATTCCAAACAGAGAATTGCTTCGAAAAGCGAATCCATAGCATCGGTTTTTAATTTAGGATTCATATTTTCACCTCCGGACTTTCACACTTAAAAACTTTAAAACTTTACATTTATAAAGCGTTTTTTAAAGTATATCACAATTATTTTTTTATTTCAATTTAATATTTTATTTATCCTTTGATTACTTTACTTTTACTGCCAAAATATATATAATTTATTTATATCGGACAAAAACCGTATCATTTAATTGTCCATCTAAAATTTTTATATTTTTAGTTGTGAATTTATGGAATCAAACAATAAAAAGGAAGATAACAATCAAAGATCTTTTGAAGAGGTTTTAAACTCCATTCTTGAGGAAATGGGAAATGTTTTGAATATCAAAAGCGGCGATATTCCAAACATAGATCTTTATATGGATCAGGTGCTTTCTTTCCTGGATGAAAAACTTAATTACACCAGAAGAAGCACAGAGGACGGTGAAGAGAAGATTTTCACCAAGACCATGATAAACAACTATGCGAAAAACAATCTTCTTCCTTCGCCTGTTAAGAAAAAGTATTCCAAAGAGCATATGATGACTTTAATCTTCATATACTACTTAAAGAATTTTCTTTCGATTAACGATGTTTACACTCTTATCAATCCGATTACCGAAAAGTATTTCGAAGGAGAGGGTTCCATAAAATTTGATGAGTTTTATGATTCAATCCTTGACATAGGTGAGGAAAGAATCGAACTTCTGAAAAAAGATATTCAGGATAAATATGATGCTGCAAACGAGAGCTTTCCTGAATATGAAGGCGAAGAAGGCGATTATATGAGACTCTTCCTGTTAATCAGTCTTTTAAGCTACGACGTTTTTATCAAAAAGATGCTTATCGAGCAGCTGATTGATGAGGTCAGAAATTCAGAAGAAAATACAAATACCAAGAAAGCAGACAAGAAAAAAAGCAAATAAATTCTTACAAAAGGGGTTTGGGGAATGAAAAAGGTTATAATTATTGGTGCTGGACCTGCCGGGCTTACGGCGGGCTATGATTTATTATCAAAATCATCGGATTACGAAGTTACCATTGTTGAAGAAACGTCGGTTGTCGGCGGTCTTTGCGCGCGTCTTGAAAACGAAGAAAACGTTTTGGATGCAGGCGGTCATATGTTTATATCCAAAAATCCTGCTGTTAAGAATTTTTGGTGTTCAATTCTTCCCGCTCAGGGAGTTCCTTCCAAAGATGACAAGTTAATAGACAGATATTGTAAAATCCACAACGGCGGACCTGATCCCGACGTTGAAGAGGATGTTATTTTATCGCGTGAAAAATTAACCAGAATTTATAAAGACAATAAATTTTATGAGAGTCCCATTAAGTTCAACAAAGATGCGGTAAAGAATTTCGGTATTGCCACATCCATTAAATCCGGTTTTTCACAGATCGGCGGTAATGTATTCAAGCACAAAGAAACATCTTTAGAGGATTACTATATAAATCGTTTCGGTAAGCAGCTTTATCAGATGTTTATCGAAGAATATATAGAGAAAATATGGGGCAGAGAACCCTCCAGAATTCATTCCGATTTCGGCGTTGTTTCCGAAAAGAGTTTAATCGCACCTATTGTAAGCGTTGACAAAAACAAAGACTATGAAAAATTACCCGCACCTTATGCTGCAAGATATTATTATCCCAAGTACGGCGCATATCAGATGTGGGAGACTGTTGCCGACAGATTTATTGAAATGGGTGGCAGCATTCATAAAAACTGCAAGGTTACCGGCGTTACTGTGATGAATGACAAGATTCATTCAGTCAGATGCTCTGCTGACGGTGATGAATTCGTTGTTAACTGTGATTATCTGATTTCATCCATGCCCGTCAGAGATTTGATTTTAGGAATGGATAATGCAGATCCCGCAGTCAGCCTTGCTGCAGAAAACCTTTCCTACAGAGGAATGGTTAGCGTATGTGTTGAACTTACAGAAATCAAGTGGAAGAACGATACAGAGGATTATAAGACAGTTGATAATGCAATACCTGATTCGGTGATTTATATCAGCAATCCTAATGTAAAAGTTTCCAGAATTCAGGTTTATAACAACTTTTCACCTTATATGGTCAGAAATTCCGAGCATTTCTATCTCGGTCTTAATTACTATTGCAATGAGGGTGATTATTACTGGTCAATGGGCAACCGCGACTGGAGAAAGACTGTTGTAAACGATCTGCTTAAGCTTGGTATTATCGATTCCGAAGATAAAGTGGTCGGTTATAACAAGACGAAGTTTAGCAAAGCATTTCCTTCATACTATGACGGATATGAAAACTTTGACAAGATTAAGAAATACCTTAATAAATTTGAAAACCTTTACTGCGTAGGAAGAAACGGTCAGCACAGATTCAGTTCTATCGACGAATCCATGAAGACTTCTTTTGAAGCGGTTAAAAATATTCTCGGATATGTTAAGAGCAAAGACAATATCTGGGATGTAAACGAAAAGTCTGACGGTGATGACGGCAAGGCTTATAATTCCGCACTTCTTTCGGGAGAGGGCGAATACAGAGGTAATTATGTTCCTCTTCAAAAGAAGATTGATGAAGATGAGAACAAAGAATATGTTCCGCCCAGACGTATGCGCCGTCCTATGATGACTCCTATTAAGAAAGGGGATCCGAATAAACTCATTGAGCCGATTATTCTCAATGATTCGGTTGTTATTGCAGCTCGTCCCGAGAAATCCATTCCTATTGCGGAGAGTGATTCCGATGCAATGGATGTAGCTCTTACAATGGAAGAATTAAACAATATCGATGCTGCTTTCGAAAAGCCTGTTGATGTTGTACCCGTAATGCCCGTTGCAGTTGAAGAAGTAAATACACAGGTATTTGAAGAACCTGTTGCAGAAGAGAGCTTCGAGAAAGTAAATGATTTTGAAAACGAAAGCGTTTTCGAAACTGTTTCTGTTGAAGAAAATACAGAAGTAGCAGAAGAAACTCCGGTAAGTGCTATCGATGAATTTGCTGCATTCGCAGAGCAGATTGACGGCGAAAGACTTGAAGCAGATCCTGATGATGAAGAGGAAGAAACTGCTGAAATAACTGAAGAATTTGAAACTGTAGCAGAATCGGTTGAAGAAATAACGGAAGTTGCAGAAGAAACAGTTGAACAGACGGTAGCAGAAGAAACTGCTGAAATAGCTGAAGAGACAGCCGAAATACTCGATACTGCAGAAGATACTGCTGTTGAAGAGTTTGCTGAAGCTGTCGAAGAACCTGTTGAAGAAGTTGTTGAAACAGTAGAAGAAACTGCTGAAGAGATTGCTGAAGCAGTAGAAGAACCGGTTGAAGAGATTGCTGAAGAAGCAATTGAAACTGTTGAAGAGACAGCAGAAACAGTCGATAACGCAGAAGTTAATGCAGTTGAAGAAGTTGCTAAGATCGTTGAAGAGCCGGTTGAAGCTGCAGATACAATCAAAGAAACTGCTGTTTCCAAATCAGAAGAAAAGAAAAATAACGGTGGCAGATTTGTTTCTCCTATTGCACTTGCCAGTGAATTCGGAAGTGCTGAGGAAAATGAAAGCGAAGAATCCGGCGATTCCTTCAGCCTTCCCGGCGGTGGAAAATTCGTATTCTCTCGCAGAACACGCAGTGCCAATAATAACAGAAATACCGAGAGATGGCAGAAGGAAGAAAAGTCCGGTACCAAGTTCGGAAAGACTTATAATTTTGTAAACGATGTTAATGACGAAACAGAAAGACTTGTTACCAGAGAACAGGCTAAGGCGGGTGATTTAGAATCTACCGGAGTTTCCTTTAATAGAGTTGAAAAATTCAAAACAGATGAAGTAGTTGATTCTACAAATCCTCACGAGAGAGTTATTATGAAGGATACCAGTTCAGATGCTCCTCGTACCGAATTAAAGGTTACAAGTCGTTTCAAGAACGAAGAGATACCTGAAGAAATCGAGAAAGAAAGACTTAACTGCCCTGTTATTATCGATAGAAACGAAGATGATGAATTATCTAAGATTTTGGCTATTCCTATCGAAAAAACCGAAAAGAAGATGCCTGAATTTGTTCCGGGTAAGAGCAAAAAGGGCGATATTGAAGAAGTCGTAATTGAAGATATAAAAGATACAGAAGAAGTTGCACAGGCAGTTGAAGAAGTAATTACAGAAACTGCTGTTGAAGAACCTGTAATCGAAACAGTTGAAGAACCTTCAATTGAAGCAGTTGAAGAACCTGCAGCCGAGGCTGAAGAAGTTGTCGAAGAGATTACAGAAGAAGTTATTAATGATAATGTGGAAGCAGATGTTGAAGAAGAAACTGAAGTCACAGAAGAATCTGCTGAGGAAGTTTCTTTTGAAGAACCTGTAGCTGAGACTGAAGAAACAAGTGAAGATGGTACTGTAGAACCTGTTGCTGAAACTATAGAAGAAGTTGAAGAAGCTATAGAAGAAACGTCTGAAGAAGTTAACGAAGTTGCTGAAGAAGCAGAAGAAGTAACTTTTGAAGAGCCTACAGTTGAAACAGCAGAGGAAACTGTTGAAGAAATCACAGAAGCTGCAGAAGAAACTGTAGAAGAAGTTTCATTTGAGGAGCAAGCTCAGGAAGTTTCGGAAGATATATTTGAAGAATCTGCAACAGATGTGGCAGAAGAAGTTATTGAAGATGCTTTTGCAGAGCCTGAAGCTGAAGAAGTTGAAGTGACTGTAGAAGAAGCCGAAGTTGCTTTCGAAGAACCGGTTACGGAAGTGATTAATACTGAAGAGCCTTCATTTGAAGAGCCTAAATATGAAGATACAGCTTTTGAAGAAGCGGCTGCAGAAGTTCAGACGGCGGATGAAACTGAAACTGATGAAGACGATCTTTTACATATTAACGAGCAGGCAGCCAGCAGAGCTATAGTTAAGAGCTGGCAGAATAAATACAACGGAGTAGGTGCTCCCGTAAAAGAAGACAATTCAAATGAAAGAGTTGTAAACAAGGGCGATATTTCTTCAGAGCTTTACGGAGAAAACTTTGCAGCCAGCCTTAAAGGCAAAAGAGGCGTAATGGATTACATGCTTGACGATCTCGACGGCGGCAAGGAATATGTAATGCGTACAAAACCTGAAACAAGTGCTCCCAAGGCAGAAGAAGTTGTTGAAGAAAAAACAGAAACGCCATCAAAGGATTTAAGCTCTTACCAGATTATAAAAGAATCAGGCTTCAGATATGATTCTAACAAGAGTGATTCCGCTAAAACTGAAACTGCTCCCGCAAATAACGATTCCATTTCTCCTTCACCTGTTAAACCTGTTGCAGAGAGAAGAACTGACTACTACAAGAAAGAAATTGATACTTCCATAGTATTTAAGAATGCGAGAGTAATCAAATCAACCAAGATTACAAGAGAACCTGAAGAAGATACTCATGTAAAGGTTGAGCGCAAAGAAACCGTATTTAGTGACAAGCAGAAGGTAATTGCTGTTATAAGAAACGGTGAAGTTATTCCCGTAAAAGATAAAGTGGAAGAAGAGAAGCCTGTAGAAGAGGCTAAACCAGTTAAGGCTGAGACTCCTAAAACAAGCAAAAAAGGGAAAAAAGGCAAAAAGGGTAAAGGCAAAAAGGAAGTAGCCGAATCATCCGAAGAGATGGTTCAGCCTCCGATCAGTGTAATGCTTGATGCAAAAGAAGCAGCTGAAATGACGGAACCGCTTGAAAGCCCCATTGTCAGGAATCGTAACGTAAAATTATAATTTGTTGTTGACAAAATATAAGAAAGTATTGATAATATATCAATGTATGTACATTAAATCGTCCGTGTCCGGCTTTAATGTTGAGAATTTTTAATGGAGGTGTAGGTCTTGGCTAATATCAAATCTGCAAAGAAGAGAATTGAAGTTTCCGCAAGAAACGCTGAGAGAAATAAAGCAATCCGTTCAAGCGTTAAGACTGCAGTTAAGAAAGTATATGCAGCTATCGATGCTAATGATAAGGAAGCAGCAAAGGCAGCATTAGTTAATGCTACAAGCGTTATCGAGAAAGCAACATCCAAGGGCGTATATCATAAGAATTACGCTTCAAGAAAGATTTCCCGTTTAAGCCTTGCAGTTAATAAACTTAATTAATATTTTTATTTAGGAATGAGAAACTCTTCCATACCGTCATGTGGAAGAGTTTTTTAAGTTAAGAAAATGACAGATCAGAGCAAAATCAGAAATTTTTGTATAGTTGCCCATATCGATCACGGCAAATCCACACTTGCTGACAGAATTATCGAAAGTACGGGACTTCTTACCAGCCGTGAAATGCAGGCACAGGTTCTTGACAATATGGACCTTGAACGTGAAAGAGGTATCACAATCAAGTCACAGGCTGTAAGAACCGTATATAAGGCTAAAGACGGCAACGAATACATTTTTAATTTGATAGATACACCGGGACATGTTGACTTTAACTATGAGGTCAGCAGGTCTTTGGCTGCGTGTGACGGGGCAATTCTGGTAGTCGATGCCGCTCAGGGCATTGAAGCACAGACACTTGCGAATGTTTATCTTGCACTTGACCACAATCTGGATGTATTTCCGGTTATTAATAAAATTGATTTACCGAGTGCCGATCCACAGAGAGTAATTGACGAGATAGAAGATGTTATCGGACTTGAAGCGCAGGATGCTCCGTTAATCTCAGCTAAAAACGGAATCGGAATAGATGAAGTATTAGAAGCTATCGTTCATAAAATACCCGCTCCAAAGGGGGATCCGAATGCTCCCTTAAAAGCTCTTATTTTTGATTCGATTTATGATTCATATAAAGGCGTTATTGTATTCTGCCGTCTGATGGACGGAAAGATTTCAAAGGGTACCAATGTTTTGATGATGGCAACAAAGGCTTCATTTGAAGTTGTCGAAGTAGGAACCTTCGGAGCAGGACAGTTTTTCCCCTGCGATGAACTTTCTGCAGGAATGGTTGGTTATTTTACGGCATCCATCAAGAATGTAAGAGATACAGCTGTAGGTGACACTGTTACAGAAGCCAAGAATCCCTGCAAGGAGCCTTTGCCCGGTTATAAAAAAGTTCTTTCAATGGTTTACTGTGGTGTTTATCCCGCAGACGGTGCAAAATATCCTGATTTAAGAGATGCCCTTGAAAAACTTCAGTTAAACGACGCTTCTCTTAATTATGAGCCTGAAACATCCATAGCTTTAGGCTTCGGTTTCAGATGCGGATTCCTTGGCCTTCTTCATCTTGAGATAGTTCAGGAGAGACTTGAGAGAGAATATAATCTCGATCTTGTTACAACTGCACCCGGAGTTGTATATCATGTTTATACGACCGACGGCGAGATGATTGAGCTTACCAATCCTTCGAATCTTCCGGATCCCTCGACAATCGATTATATGGAAGAACCGATTGTATCTGCAGAGATAATGGTTACAACTGAATTTATCGGTCCCATTATGGAACTTTGCCAGGAGAGACGTGGCAGATATCTTGGTATGGAATATATGGAAGAGACACGTGCTTTGCTTAAGTACGAGCTTCCTTTAAATGAAATAATTTATGACTTCTTTGATGCGCTTAAGTCCCGTTCAAAAGGATATGCTTCTTTTGATTATGATCTTAAGGGCTATGAGAAGTCAGAACTTATTAAGCTTGATATCCTTGTAAATCATGAGGAAGTTGACGCGTTATCTTTTATCGTTCATAAAGATACGGCGTACGAGCGTGGCAGGAAGATGTGCGAGAAGCTAAAAGAAGAGATTCCCCGTCATCTTTTTGAGATACCCATTCAGGCTGCTGTCGGCGGCAAGATAATCGCACGTGAGACTGTTAAGGCTTATCGTAAGGATGTCCTTGCTAAGTGCTACGGTGGTGATATCACACGTAAGAAGAAACTTCTTGAAAAGCAAAAAGAAGGTAAAAAGAGAATGCGTCAAATCGGTAATGTCGAGATTCCTCAGGCAGCCTTTATGTCCGTTCTTAAACTTGATGATAAAAAGTAATTAAAAGGGGCGGTTTCTTAACCGTCCTTTTATGCACTATTGAAGGCAAGTAATGAATCAAAAGAAACTCGGAATTTACATTCATATACCTTTCTGTGTGAGAAAATGCAATTATTGTGATTTCAATTCCTTTGCCTCGGATGATGAAACAAAGGTAAATTACATTAATGCACTTTGCAATGAAATCCGCGGATACGGTCCGAAATTCAAGGATTATTCTGTTGATACCGTATTTATCGGAGGAGGCACTCCAAGCATTCTTCCCGCAGACTTAACGAGGCAGTTCATGGATTGCCTTTATTCGAATTTTGCCATTGATTCTGATGCGGAAATAAGCATGGAAGCGAATCCCGGAACTCTTGATATCGAAAAAATAAAAGCATATAAAGAGCTTGGCATAAACCGTATCAGTCTCGGTCTTCAAAGTACTGTTTCACAAGAACTTAAGATATTAGGCAGAATACATGATTACGATACTTTTCTCGATTCTTTTAGGATGTTAAGAGAAGCGGGCTTTAAGAATATAAATGTTGACTTGATGAACGGTATTCCGAATCAGACTTACGATTCTTTTATGAGAGGGTTAAAAAACATAAAAGAATTAAGCCCCGAACATATATCGATTTACAGCCTTATAGTTGAGGAAGGCACGCCCTTTTATGAGAGAGAATTAAATCTTCCCGATGAAGACGAAGAGCGTAAAATGGTGCATTCAATACCCTCGATTTTAGGAAAAGAATTTCATCAGTATGAGATATCGAATTATTCCAAAAGAGGTTTTGAATGTAAGCACAATATCAAATACTGGAGAAGAGAAGAGTATCTGGGAATGGGCCTTTCGGCAGCTTCTTTAGTAAATGAGACCCGGTTTAAAAATACGGAAAATCTAAAAGATTATCTGTCGATATTTAAGGAAAACGACAAAATTTACGATAATAATATTAGGTTTTCAGAATTTGAGCTTTTGTCCGATGAAGATAAAATGTCTGAGTATATGTTCCTCGGACTTAGAATGAATGCGGGCATAAATATATCTGATTTTGAAAAAACATTCGGTATTTCTTTATATGAAAAGTATGGGAAGAAAATAAAATTACATGTTGAGGAAGGATTGCTTGAAGTAAAAGAAGACCACCTGTTCTTGACTAAAAAGGGCAGGGACCTTGCTAATTATGTCTGGTCTGATTTTGTGGGAGATTAATCTTAATGTATATTTTTTATGAGTTAACTTTTGCCTTGTCCCTGGCATTATCAATTTTATATGTTTTAATCTGGAACAAACATTACGACATCAATATTTCTGCTATATTTATACTTATTCCGATTGCCAATATAGGATATCTTTTTTCCAGCATTGCAGTAAACGCAAATGAAGCTACGATAGCCAACAAGATTATTTATCTTGGGGGCTGCTTTCTGACGTTCTTTATTACGATGAGTGTTTGGAACCTGTGCAATATAAAGGTTAACAGATATCTCAGATTTCTTTTATTTGCTCTTAGTACTTTTATGTACATTCTCGTACTTACCATAGGTTACAGGGATTATTATTACAAAGATTTTTATCTGGACGAAAGCACGGGACAATTCGTAAAAGTCTATGGCATTGGTCATTCGTTTTTCATAGTACTCGTACTTGCCTATATGATTATTGGCGTAACTACAATTGTTTATACGCTCTTTAAGAAAAAGCAGGCATCGAAGACTGTTACAATTCTTTTGTTTATCCCGGAATTGCTTGCTTTTGTAGGGTATTTTGGCAATACACTATTTGGAAGAAAAATCGATGTAATGCCTTTAACTTACGTTCTTGCACAGATTGTTTATCTTTTAATCGTAAGAAGAATGGCACTTTACAATACGAGCGAAATGGTCGTGGAATCAATGGTTCGTACCGGTGATACAGGCTTTATAAACATCGATTTTAAAAATCATTATCTCGGAAGCAATGAAACGGCGCAGAATATTGTTCCCGGTTTAAAAGAATTAAGAGTAGATGACAGCATAGATAAAGTCGACGAACTAAAGAAAAATCTGAATCACTGGATTGATCATTTCAATAATAATGAAAACAAGACTAATATATATATCCCTGAAGAGTTGAAAAATACTGAAAACGAAAGGATGTATGCAATTAATATCAATTACCTTCATGACGGATTCAGAAAAAGAGGTTATCAGATATTTTTAAAGGATGATACCGACAATCAGAAATACATTAAACTTCTTGATGCATATAATGAAGAACTTGAAACAGAGGTTGAAAAACAGACCAATCATATAGTTGAAATGCACGACAACCTTATAATGTCTATGGCGATGATGGTTGAAAGCCGTGACAATTCAACAGGCGGTCACATCAGAAGAACTTCCGAAGGTGTCAGGATTTTGATTGATGAGATTAAAAAGGGAGACGACCTTGATTTAAGCGATGAGTTCTGCAAATGTATCATAAAAGCAGCGCCCATGCATGATATCGGTAAAATTGCCGTAGATGATGTTATCTTAAGAAAGCCCGGCAGGTTTAATGATGAAGAATTTGAAAAGATGAAGATTCACTCGGCCGAGGGTGCTAGAATCGTCCATGAAATCCTAAAAGATACCGATGATGAGGCCTTTAAGAAAATTGCCGAAAATGTGGCACATTTCCACCATGAAAGATGGGACGGTTCAGGCTATCCCGACAGATTAAAAGGCGAAGAGATACCTTTAGAAGCACGTATAATGGCCATAGCGGATGTTTATGATGCCTTAGTCAGTAAGAGAGTATACAAGGAAAGTATGTCCTTTGAAGAAGCCGACAGAATCATAATGGAAGGTATGGGAACGCAGTTTGATGCGAAATTAAAACCTTATTACATCAAAGCAAGACCCAGATTCGAGGCATATTATTCGGCTCAGGATATTTAAATTTGTCCATTTTTATTTCTTGAAAAATTAGTATATTTTAATGCATTGTTTATAAACTTTGTCCAGATATTGCTTGATAAATTCGCTTGAAAAAGGTATAATAATTTAGTCGCGGTATATGCGCAAATTAATAATGTTACGAAAAGGGGACATTAAGTTATGGTTAGAATTGAAGAGGTTTTACAGGTTGCAATGGATTCCAGAGCGTCAGATATTCATTTGACAGCAGGACTTCCTCCCAAAATGCGTGTTAACGGTCATCTTTTAAACATGGATTTCCCTGTTCTTAAACCCGAAGATACTTTGGATATAGTAGGTCAGATTATGACGGAGCATCAGAAGCAGATGTTCGAAGAGAGAGGTGAACTCGATATGTCATTCGCAGTTACCAACCTCGGACGTTACCGTGTAAATGCATTCCGTCAG